>Ga0209992_10000445_pt1 | contig 55402 bp, 35 predicted proteins | sample 2SBtaG_2_FD_182564 | JGI IMG/M metagenome (GOLD analysis project Ga0209992, IMG submission 182564) | Deep subsurface microbial communities from Kolumbo volcano to uncover new lineages of life (NeLLi) - 2SBTROV12_ACTIVE470 metaG (SPAdes)... | ecosystem: Environmental > Aquatic > Marine >... | reverse complement strand
GGTCTACGAGGACGACGACGGGGACGGCGCCTTCACAGCGGGGGTGGACCGCGTGGCTGGCGGGGACATGGATCGCTGGCTCATCTACCTGGACCAGGCCGACAACCCCGAGGCCGAGGCCTGGCCAAGGGGCTGGTCCCTGGTCGACCTGCAGCTGTCCGGCCAGTACGAGCCCAACCGCTGCCTCTTCGACAGCACCGAGCCCCTGCTCTGGATGACGGGCCTGGGACTCGAGCCCGAGTTCCACGAGCTGGCCAGCGACGTCGAGGTCCCCCTTGCGGGGCTGACGGCGTCGCTCACGATGGGCGGCCAGGTCGGCATCCTCGCCGACGGCGTGGTGGCGTTGCCCTACCAGCACCTGGTCCAGGGCGTGGACCTGGACAAGGTCTTCGACACGCCTGTCGACGCCAACGCCTACCTCGGCACCGTGACCGAGCCGCCTCCGGACAGCCACTACGTCAACAGCGATCCGGACTGGACCTACACCTATGCCCTGCCGGTGCCCTACTCCGAGGCGACCCGGGACGGGGCCTACAGCACCGCCGACGACCTGGAGAACGCGACCTTGTGTGTGGGCGACGAGCAGGTCTACCTGCGCTACACCCGGCCGGTCACGACCTACCGGGGCTACCGCTTCCTGGAGTGCTACGGCGGCACGGCGGGCTGGCGGCTGGCCACGACCGACCCGGAATCGGGGGCGCCCCTGTTCTGGACGAGCGCCCAGGCGCTCGATGCGGACCTGGATCCCCAGGTGTGCCCGCTGTGGTGATCGCCACAGTCCCTTCCCTCTTCCGCCTGGGGGCCGCCGAGGCCCGGTTGAGGGGTCTCAGGGCCCCCAGACGGTCATCTCCGACCTGATCAGTCGCCCCAGGCGGAAGAATTCAGGGGCTGTGGTCCCGCAGGCGGAAGAAGGTGGCGGCTCTGCCTCTGCTGAGCGCCTTCCGACGCCTGCCCCTCTTCACCAACCCGCCACCCGACATCGCCCAGGACAGGGTCACTGGATAGAGGCCCGGCCCCGTGCCGGCCCCCAGGAGGACCCCATGCCGTCGAAGCTCGCGAATGCCCGCCGCACCCACACCTGCGGAGAGCTCCGGGCCGATGACTCGGGTTCGGTGGTCGTCGTCCAAGGCTGGGTGCACAACTACCGGGACTTCGGTGGGGTCGTGTTCCTGGATGTGCGCGATCGCCACGGCATCACCCAGATCACCTGTGACGAGCGCGTCGCCGACGACGTCAGGGCCCTCGCGGCCCGCTGCCGCCAGGAGTACGTGATCGAGGTCTCCGGCAAGGTGCACGCCCGCTCCAACCCCAACGACAGGATCCCCACCGGGGCGATCGAGGTCCTGCCCGACGCCTTGGAGATCCTGACCAAGTGCCCGCCGCTGCCGTTCTCCATCGAGAACGCCGAAGCGGCCGAGGAGACCCGGCTCCAGTACCGCTACCTGGACCTGCGACGAGCGCCCCTGCAGAACGCCCTCATGATCCGCTCCCAGGCCGCCCAGGCCGCCCGGCGCTACCTGGACGGGCTCGGCTTCCTGGAGATCGAGACCCCGGTGCTGACCCGGGCCACACCCGAAGGCGCCCGGGACTACCTGGTCCCGAGCCGCGTGCACCCGGGCCAGTGGTACGCGCTTCCCCAGAGCCCCCAGATCTTCAAGCAGATCCTGATGATCAGCGGGTTCGACCGCTACTTCCAGATCGTGAAGTGCTTCCGGGACGAAGACCTGCGGGCAGACCGCCAGCCCGAATTCACCCAGATCGACCTGGAGATGAGCTTCGCGTCCCGGGAGACGGTGATGGAGATGACCCAGGGCTGCGCCGAGGCGGTCTGGCAGGCCGTGCTCGGTCGGGGGCTGGGCGACGTGCCGGTCCTCTCCTACGACGACGCGATGGCCCGGTTCGGCGTGGACGCGCCGGACATCCGCTTCGCCATGGAGCACACCGATCTGACCGCGACCCTGGCCGGGTCCGAGTCCAACGTGATCCAGGGCGGGCTGGCCGACGGCGGCATCGCCAAGGGCATGAACGTCAAGGGGGGCGTCGACGGCACCAGCCGCAAGGTGCTCGACGGGTGGACCCAGTTCGTGCGTCGCTACGGCATGGGCGGCCTGATGTGGGGCAAGGTCAACCCGGACGGGCTGAGTGGCCCGCTCAAGAAGCTCCTGAGCGCCGGCGAACAGGACGCGGTCAAGACCGCCCTGGACGCCCAGGTCGGCGACGTGCTCCTGCTGGGGGTCGGCCCCACGAGCCGCGTGCACGCCGGCCTGGGCCGTCTGCGAGCGCACATCGGCAAGCAGCGTGGCCTCACCGCCCAGCAGGACTTCGCCTTCTGCTGGGTCGTGGACTTCCCGTCCTTCGAGTACGACGAGGACGAGGGCCGCTACTACGCGATGCACCACCCGTTCACGGCGCCGCGGCCGGATCACCTCGACGCCATGCGAGCCGGCAAGCTGGGCGAGGTGTACGCCGACGCCTACGACTTCGTCTGCAACGGCTACGAGATCAGCGGCGGCTCGATCCGGATTCACCAACCCGACATCCAGAGCCTGGTCTTCGACGCGCTGGGCATGTCCAAGGACGAGGCCCGGGCCAAGTTCGGCTTCCTCCTGGACGCGCTCCAGTACGCCCCCCCTCACGGCGGCATCGCCATGGGCTTCGACCGGATGTGCATGCTCCTGGCGGGCACCGAGAACATCCGCGACGTCATCGCCTTTCCGAAGACCGCGAGCGCCCAGGACCTGATGTCCGGAGCCCCCAGCGACGTCGAGCCGGACCAGCTCGCCGAGCTGCGGGTCGCCAACCTGGCCTCCGACTGAGTTGGGGTTCGCCGGCCTAGCTGATCACTCCGCGCAGGTGCCCACCAGCTCGTCGCCTTCGGCGTACTGGTTGGCCACGATCTGGCCACTGGCCGCGTCGCTGACCACGAACAGCTGACCGTGGGCGCTGCCGGGCTCCGTCAGGTCCAGGACGACGGTGACCTCTCGGGTCTCTTCTGGCGCCAGGACCAAGGGCGTGGTGACCGGGATCATGCTGAAGCCCAGGCCCGAGTGGGCGATGGACGAGATCGTCAGGTCCGCCCGGCCCACGTTCTCCAGGGAGACGACCAGGTCCTGGGTGCAGTGCACGCCCACGTGCCCGAAGTCGTACTCCAGCGGGTCGACGTCGAGCACGGGCAGCGCGCCCTCGCCGATGAGGGGGAGTGCGAGCTCCGGCAACTCCGGATCGTCGCTGGTCAGGACCAGGGTGCCTTCGCTGAGCTCAGCGGTCGGGGTGTACAGCACCTCGAAGGTCCGGGACTCGTCGGGGTCCAGGAAATAGGGCCGGCTGATCGACGGCACTGTGAAGTCCGCCGAGCCCTCCAGGCTGAGCTCCAGGCTGAGCTCCAGGTCACCGGCGTTGGTCACCGTGAAGGACTGGCTGGCTTCTTCGTCCAGCTGCAGCACGCCGAAGTCGAAGGACGCGACGTCGACCTCGAGCACGGGGCTCGGGTCCAGCTTCTCCAGCGGGGGCGGGCCGGGACACGCGATGAGGGTCCCCAACAGTCCGATCATGCCTGCTCTTCCTCGCGACGGACCCTGCCAGGTCCCCAAGACAATGCCTGAGACACCCCAGGGGTGGCGTCAGGAAACGTCGTGTTGACTCAGATGAGACGAACGATCTGCTCCAGGGCGCTGATCGCAGCGCCCAGGACCACGATCATCCAGAGATCCACCTGTAGCGAGCGCTCCGACGAGAGCGACCGGGCGATGTTGGAAGTGGTGCGGGACATGTGCTCACCCCCTCGTGGGGTGTGGGCCCGCCGTGGGAAGTTCACGACGCGCCTACAAACCCCTACGGCCCCGTTGGCGTGGATGTGAAGGGAAATTCCTCTCACGTCCCTGGCTACGGCCCAGGTGCGCACATGGATCAGACCGGCCGAGCTGTTGGACCCGGTGCTGACCCCGGGCTGGGTCGTCGGTGACCAGGCACAACGGTCCTGTGGGATCGCCGTTCAGGTCCAGCTCCAGCCGGAAGCCCGACGCGCCCAGGCCGGTGTCGCCCGTGGCCCGGACCACGTCGGGCCGCAGGGTGGCTTCGGCCCGGGCCGCTCGCACCGGCCACGACGTCTTCAGGATCAGCCCCACCTGGTCCTGGGTGCCGTCGAACTGTCCCCAGCCCGTGATCACCACGGGGTCCCCCAGGGTGATGCGATCGATCCATCCGGCGGCGTCGAGCGGGCCCGCCAGGTCGGGGTCCAGGCGCACCCCCAGGGGCTTGAGGGCAGGACCAAAGGTGGCCAACGGCACCCGGACCACGTCCTGGCGCAGGACCTGGGGCACGTCACCGCCGTACAGCTGGACGTGGCCGAAGCGGTGAAAGGTGGCCCGCAGCTCGCCGGGCCCGAGCTCCGGGAACCAGGGCGCGAACCAATCGGTCTGGGGCGCCGCCATGGCGTGGGAGATGCTGGCGAAGCCCAGGCCGTTGAGCACCGCGCCGCCGAAGCCGGGCACCACGAGCCAGCCTCGGGGGTCCTGGTCCGCCTGCACCTGCAGCGCGGTCAGGGCGTCGGTCCGGGGCGTGTCGAAGAGCGGGCGGGCGTCCTGGACCGGGTTGAAGCTGGACCAGTGGGCCAGGTTCCACACCCAGGCGGCGGTGACCAGCGCCGGCAGCGGGGCCCGCGTCGGCACGCGCAGCGCCAGGAGCAACAGCACCACGCCGGCGGGCACGACCATGCGCACCGGGGGCACCTTGTGCCACCCCAGGGGCGTGCCGAGCCAGCTGGGGAGCGGGAGCAGCATCCAGGCCAGGAGCCCGGCCAGCAGAGCCAGCGCCAGGACGGTCTTGCGGCGCCAGAGGGGCTCTTGCCACCGCTCTTGTAGGGCCGTCCGGTCCGCTGCCAGCAGCACCAGCAGTGGCACCAAGCTGCCTGCGGTGGTCGCCTCGCACACGTTGGTGTCGGCCAGGCGACTCGCGCCCAGCCAGGCCGAGACACCGGGCAGCACCAGATCCAGCCCCTGGACCAGGGGCACGCCGCCCCCCGACGAGATCCGCTGGCCGGGGTAGATCGTGTCCGCCATCAACGGGATCACATCCCACAGGTAGGCCGCGACCAGCGCCGTGCCGGCGGCCACACCGGCCAGGGTCTCCAGCCATCGACGCCGGTCTGCATCGGCCCACAGCAACAGCAGGCCGCCGACCAGTGCCAAGGTCAGGATCAAGGGCGGGTACAGGTGCGCGAGCAGACACACGGCCGTCGTCCAGCCGACCGCCACCACTCGGACCCAGGGCCGCCACGGGGCCAGGGCGGCGAGCAGGACCCAGGGCCACGCGGCCAGCACCGGACCGGTGGTCGTCCACCAGGTCTGGACGTATCCGGTCATCCACAACGTGCCGCTGGCGGCGATGGCGCTGGTCGGGTCCACACCCAGGCGCCGAAACAGCCGCTCCCAGCCCAGCAGGAAGGCCACCATGGGCAGCGCCCACGACCAGGCAAAGGCCCTGGCCGGGTCCAGGGGCCCGAAGAAGCCCCACATCGCTGGCTTCAGCGGCAGGGCCCAGTCCCGCAGGGGCAGGGCGTTGAAGTTGCGGAGGTCCTCGCCATAGGGCGAGCGGGCGTTGTGGCGGGCGCCGCCGTTGCGCACCGTGGCCTGGACCAGGGGCGTCCACACCGCGTACTCGTCGGAGCGCACCTGGCGCGGCTCGCCCCAGACCAGGCCCGCCTCAGGAGCGCCCAGCTGGGCCAGCACCACGCCATAGGACGACGGCGTCCACGCCAGCGCGGTGAGCGCGAGCCCGAGGGCCAGGATCAGCGCGGTCCAGAGACGCTGCACCCCGCCACGGTACAGAACCGGGCGGGGTGCGGGGGCGCAGTCGCGGCGAGCGCTACTGAGGCGGCGGGGGCGGCGGACCGCCGGTCCCGCCCGGCGGGGGCGGAGGCGGCACCAGGCCCGCGATCTCGGGGACCTCGTTCCAGGACTTCCAAGCGGCCCAGCCCGGCTGCCAGACGTGGTGCTTGGCGCCAGGAGCGCCGGCGACGTGCTGGGCGATGTCGCCAGCGGGCAGCTGGTGCTGACCGCTGGGTCCGCTGTAGTGGTAGATCGCCGGAGGGGCGACGGCCGGGGCCATGCCCGGGGCCGGAGGCGGCGCGGCCTGGGGCTGCTGCCCCATGTTCGCCATCTGACCGGCGACCACGTTGCCCAGACCCAGGCCCACACCGGCGCCCATCATGGCGCCGCCCAGGCCACCGCCGCCGGGCTGGCTGGCTGCGTCCTGGATCGCGTTGGCGGCCTGGAACTGGGTGTAGGTGTTCATGTTGCCCACCAGGCCCATCTGGGAGCGCTTGTCGAGCATTTCCTCGACCTTGGGGGGCAGGGAGATGTTCTCGATGGTGAAGTCGGTGAGGGTGATGCCGTAGTGCTCTTCGAACCACGGGCTCATCTGGTTGGCCAGGGCTTCGCCCAGGTCCATGTACTGGGTCGCCAGGTCCAGCACGGGCATCTTCAGGCTGGCCACGGCGTCGGTGAAGGCGCTCACGAGCTTGCGCTTGAGCTGGCCGTTGATCTCGTCGGTGGTGAACAGCCCGTCGGTGCCCACGACCTCGCGCAGGAATTGGGCCGGGTCGGTGATCCGATAGGCGTAGATGCCAAAGGCCCGCAGCCGAACGGGGCCGATCTCGGGGTCCCGCATCATGAAGGGGTTCGCCGTGCCCCACTTCTGGTTCGTGTTCTGCCGGGTCGAGCAGTAGTAGATGTCGCCCTTGTAGGGGTAGTTCAGCTGGTACTTGATGCTCTGGAAGAAGCTCCAGATCGCTTCGGTGTTGGTGCCCAGCGTGTAGGTGCCAGGCCCGAAGACGTCGCTCAGCTTGCCCTCGTTGATGAAGACCGCCGCCTGGCCCTCTCGGACCACCAGCTTGCCGCCGTCCTGGATGGCCTGGTTGAAGACCGGGTACCGGTAGACGAGGGTGTTCGAGCTGCTGTCGAGCCACTCGATGACGTCGAGGAACTGCGCCTTGGCGTGACCCTTGAGGGTGTTCCAGAAACCCATGTGAACTCCTGATCCGAGGGATCGTGAAGGGGGAGGGGACCTTAGCCCCCTGTGTAGTCACGGGGCAAGGACCCGGGTGGGGACCCACAAAGCCCTCATACGGCATGGTCGGCGATCCGATTGCTCTGGTCGTGGAAGCTCTCGACACCAACGCCCGCAAGGTCATGGAACTCAACCTGGAGCCGGTCACCGAGGCCTGGGGCATCGAGCGCGTCCAGGACGTGGCGGGTCAGCTGGCGGGACCCGCGGGCTGGGTCGCCGTGCTGGACGGGGCCGGAGGCGCTCGGGTGCTCCCCGCTGCCCAGGTCCTGGCTGCGAACCCGGATCACATGCTGGATCTGCTCCCCGGGGGCCAAGAAGCCAGCTACGTCGAGGCCGGCACGATGGTCAAGGACCTGCCGGAGTCCCGTCCGCTGCTGGTCCGCCAGGGCTCCGAGGTGATGGGCCTGTTGGGCGGCGAGCAGTTGGATCCCAAGATCGCCCGCATGAAGCGCATGTTTCGGCTGCCCAGCGGCGGCGCCGACGCAGCCATGGCGGCGTGGGCCGCGGTCAAGCACCACCGGGACACGTACCGCAAGAAAGGCATCGCGATGGTGCTGGACATCCAGCCCAGCCGTGTCGACGGCGACGGCCTGGTGGTCAAGAACACCATCGACGTGCTGCTCGAGGAGGCTCTGGAGCTCATCCACCGGGCCAACGGCGGCACCGGGGTGCACGTGATGATCGGCCAGGGCATGAGCGGCCTGTGGATCGGCATCGAGACGAACGGGACCTACTTCCCGGCGGCCTTCCTGTTCGAGATGCTCGAAGATGGCCCGAGCGACGACCCCACGACGCTGGCCCTGCGCAGGGTTCGGGACAAGGTCAAGGCCCAGAAGGGGCACATGAAGGTGAGTCCCACGCGCACGGGAACGCGGTTCATGATCAGCCTGCCGGCGCCGGCCGAGTAGCTCACTCGAAGCGGTAGCTCGCCCCCTTGCTGAACGGGTGGGCCTGGAGGCCAGCGGAGCACAGGTCGTCCACCAGGGGGGTCAGGAGCTCGGTGGGCATGCCCAGCTCACGCCGGACCTCGTTGATCAGGTCCGTCACCAGCACCACCCGCGCCTCGAAGGCCGGCACGCGGTCGAGCACGGCCTGTTGCTCTCCGAAGTCGGCGCCCACGATCAGCCAGTCCGCCCCTGCGAAGCGCTTCACGAGTCGGCGGAGCTCGTCGTCGGGCAGGAAGGACGTCAGGGCGCAGCCCAGGTGGACCAGGCGCCCCCCGTCCGGCAGGGTCATCGCCACCGCCACCGGCCGGCTGCCCGGGCGGGCCAGCTTGCGGCGGAGTCGATGGGCCGCCAGATCCGGGCGGCGCAGGCCCGACCAGGCCTTGCGCAGGGCCTCGGCCGGCGTGGCCCAGGGAATGGGGGTGTAGGGCTCGGTCTCGAAGGCCAGCCCGTCCACCTGGATCGGCGGCAGCTGGCCGGTGAGCTCGCCCCGCTCTCCGAGCCAGTGCAGGAGCGCCTGGTCGGCCACGATCTCGGGCCAGGCCTCGGCCTCGACGGCGGCCGTGGCGCCGAGCAGGCGATCGCACTCCTCGCCGGTCAGGACGATCAGCGGCCCCTCGGCGGGCTGGTCGACCGGATCGAACACCACGCTGCGACCCGGCCGCTCCGCCAGGATGGCCGCGCGGCCCAGGTGCTTCAGGCGCAGGCGCCAGGGGAAGATCTCGGACAACGGGTCACGGCTCCGGGGGCGGCGTCCGTAATGCATACGCCGGCCGGTGCCGATGTGGGGCAGACTCCCTTCGTGCTCCTCCTCCTCTCCACCCTTGCGCTCGCCCAGGAACTCCTGGACCACGAGCACCTGGTCCGGGTCGACGTGCCCGATCACCCCGACGCCCTCGCGACCTCACGGCACGGCTCGCTCTTGGCAGCGCCCCCGACCGACGGCACCCCCTGGCGGGACGCGCCCCTCCCGGAGACCGACGAAGGCACCGGCAGCTACGTGGCCTGGGAAGCCCTCGACGCCCTGGACGTCCAGCCCTGGCACGACGCCGGCTACACCGGCCAGGGTGTCAAGATCGCGGTCTTCGACCTGGGCTGGTACCCGCTGAGCAGCTGGCAGGACGAGCTCGGCGACGTGGAGACCCACGACTGCCAGGCCCACGAGCGCTGCACGACCCCCATGGACGACCTGCGCCCGCGGTTCGAGTACGAGGTGAACCTCCATGGCATCGGCTGCGCCGAGACCATCCGCGACATCGCCCCTGACGCCGAGCTGCACCTGGTGCGCGCCAATGGCCTGACCACCTTCGAGAACGCGGTGTCGTGGGCCGTCAGGGAGGAGATCGACTTCATCTCGATGTCCCTGTCGTTCTTCGGCAACAGCTTCTACGACGGCACCGGCCCGGTCGCGGCGCGGGTCGAGGAGCTGGCGGCCGGCGACGTCCTGCTGGCGACCTCGGCGGGCAATTACGCGACCGAACACTTCCACGACGGCTTCGCCGATCGGGACGGCGACGACCGGCACGACATGCCCGACGGCGGTGATCTGCTGTGGGTCGAGTGGGGGGCCGGGGGCCGCAAGGTCTCGCTGAACTGGGACAATTACTTCCGCTGCGGGGACACCGACCTGGATCTACTGGTGGTGGACTCCGACGGGGACGTGGTGGGACGCTCCCAGGACGTCCAGGAGCCCGGCGACGACCTCTGTGTGCCGGTGGAGAAGCTGCGGGTCGAGGTTCCCTCGCGGGGCCTGTACGGCATCGCCGTCGAGCGGGCAGGCGGGGATCCCGACGTGCGCTTCGACCTGTTTGCACGGGGCGGTGAGGTGGTCGGTGGAGACCCGAGTCGGACCATCGTGGACCCCGCGGTCCACCCGCTGGCCATGGCCGTCGGGGCCGTGCGGGCCGTGGACTACCTGGAGAATCCGATCGAGTTCTTCTCGTCCCAGGGGCCGACCCACGGGGGCCTGGCCAAGCCGGACATCTCCGGGCCGGACGGGCTGACCACCGGGGTCTACGGGCCGACGGGGTTCTATGGAACCTCGGCGTCGACGCCCGCCGTGGTCGGGGCCATGGCCCTGATCGCCAGCCGCTCCCCCGAGCTCAGCCCCTTCGAGGTCGCCGCCAAGGCCCAGGCCTGGGCGGTCGGCGCCGGGGGCGCCACCTGGGAGGCGCCGGACACGGTCTTCGGGGCCGGCAAGCTCCGCCTGCCCGATCCGGAGCTCCTGGGCGGGTGTCTGTCTGGCGGTGCCTCGGCGTGGCTGCTGGCGCCGTTGTGCTGGGGACTTGGGCGACGGCGCGCCCTTCTGTTCAAGGATGGCGAGGCCCTTCCGATGACCCGCTGGTGGGCCCCGGTCGATCCTGGACCTGCGTGCGGGCACCGCCGGGGATAGTCTCCGTGGGGTTCGAAGGAGGCGCACCATCCTGCTGCTGATGCTGGTTCTGCCGGGCTGCGAGTTGTTTCAGCCCATCGAGCTGGTCGGTTGCCCCGGCAACGACAACTGCCCGACGGACTCGGGCGACGCCGACGTGGACACCGACACGGACACCGACACGGACACCGACACGGACACCGAGCCCTTGCCGCCCAGCTCCGGCTTCGCCTGGGCCACGTCGGATGGCACCTACACCGCCACCTGGCCCGACGGCTCGGTCATCTTCTCCCGGTCCGGCCAGTCCACGGGCCTGCAGGCCATCGCCTTCGATCCCCAGCGGGAGCAGCTGGTGGTCGCCACCGAGAACGAGCTCCTGTTCCTGGGAGAGACCTCCTCCCAGGACGGCACCGCCCAGCCACTGGACGACAAGGTGCGGGAGATCCTCGAGGTCGACGGCAACATCTACGTCGCCTACACCCAGGGCGTGGCGGGCATGGTGGGCGGCCAGCTCAGCTGGTTGGGCGCCCCGGGCCAGGTCAGCGACGTGGCTGGCATCGCCGACGCCGGAAATGGCCAGCTGTTCCTGGTCGACCTGGACGACACCGACAGCGGGCCGGACTCCTACCTCTTCGATCCATCCAGCGGCGACCTGGTCATGATCGATCGGGACTTCGACACGTCCAAGGACCGCTCGCGGTACGTGCTCGCGGACGCCGGCAACGCCTTGTGGGTCTGCAGCCGCGCTGGGGCGGCCACCACGGTGTCCGAGCTGGCGAGCGGCAACAAGGAACCCGCGATCCTGCCCGAGCAGATCCTGAACGACGTGCTGGGCTGCGACTACGACATCGGCAGCGGCGAGCTCATGGTCTTCTCGGCCCAGGACGGCCTGATTCGCGTCGACGGGTCCGGGGCCACCACCGGCACCATCCAGACCAGCGACAGGCTCCTGGCCGGCTCGGCCTGGGCCGACAATTAGTCCCTCGACCCGGACATGAGCGGCATGGTGCTGATCGCCTGGCTCGGCATGCTCGCCTGCGAGGAGCCGGTCGAGTTCTCCGCGGTGACCGAAGTCCTGGACCTGACGACGCCGGACCGCATCGTGGTCGGCTCGGGCATCGGCGTGGACCAGGTCGAGATCCCCGTGCGGGTGGTGAATTCCTACGACGCCACCGTGCCCGGCCAGCTCTTCGAGCTCGAGGTCACCGGCGACAGCCTGGGCAGCTACAACGGCCAGCTCCGGCCGGACGCCCTGGGCTTTGCGTCCCTTGTGATCGAGAGCGAGCAGCCTCAGGCCATCACCGCACAGGTGGTGTTCAGCGAAGGCAAGGCCCGGGTCGGCCACGAGGCCACCAGCTGGCTCACCGGCGCCGAGCTCCACGCCCCGCCGCTCCAGCGCGGCTTCGGGCTGGACATCTGGCCGGACTTCGTGGCCCGCAGCTCCGGCGGGGTGGTGTGGTCCAGCGCCGAGGAGGTCTGGTTCCAGCGCACCGACCTGGCGACCCCGCCCCAGCGCATCCTGGTGCTGCCCGACGTGGTGGACGGTCTGAACGCCAGCGATCTGGACCGGGACGGCTACCAGGACCTGGTGGTCTGGACCCAGACCCGGGTCGTGCTCCTGCGGGGCCGCGGGGTCGACGGCTTCTCCTGGTCCACCGCGTTCACCACCCCCGGGGCTCGGCTGCGCGGGGTCGACGTGGCGGACTTCGACGGCGACCGACTGGTGGACCTGGCGGTGGGCTTCGCCGACGTGGACGGCATCTTCCAAGGAGCCCAGGTGCTCCTCCAGGACGGCTTCGACAACTGGTTGGCGCTGCCGCCGCTGCGCCGGGAGCTCGAGATCACCGACGTGGCGCTGGGTGACTTCGTCGGCAATGGGCTCTCCGAGCTGGTCGTGCTCACCGACGCCGGCCCCCTCCGCTATGGCTACGTCGAGGACTGGGAGGAGCCTGACCGGGCCTGGAATCGGGTGGACCCCGACCTGGCCTGGTTGCTGGACCCCGGCGGCAAGCTGCTGCCCAGCCGAGACCTGGACAACGAGGGCACCCCCGAGCTCATCGGCGTGGGGCCTGCTGCGTCGCTGGACAGCGACCTGCACCTGAGCTTCTACACCATCGATGAGACCGCGACGCGGTTCGACCTGGGCTTTCCGGACTTCGCCTCCGACGTGATCGACATCACCGGTGACGGCGTGGACGACATCGCGCTGCTGGTGCCCGACGGCGCCGCCGCCCAGCTGCGCGCCATCACCACGGACGCCGACGACGGCAACTTCAAGAACCGTGGCTTGGCGAACCTGCCGGTCCTGGGTGAGCTCGCGGTCGGCGATCTGGACTCCGACGGCGACCGCGACGTGGTGGTGGCGGGTGAGAACCTGTGGCTCTACCAGGGCGCCTTCGACGATGGCGCCTGGGGCATCGACGACAGCGAGACCACCAGCTTCGGGTTGTCCCTGGCCGGGCCGGTCCACCTGTACGACTGGGACCAGGACGGCCGCACCGACGTCCTGGCCATCCGCGAGGTCTCCGACGGCGTGGTCCTCCAGCACTTCGAGGTGGGGTTGGACCAGGACAGCGGCTCCACCGTGCTCCAGTCCTACGACGACGGCCAGGTCTCCCTGGACGATCACGACGGCACGGTGAGCGCGGTGGGCCTGGACATCGCCGTGTGCGATGACGACGAGCAGATCTACGTGCTGGTCAACGACGGCGAGACCGTGGCGTACCGGATTCGACGCACCGGCAGCGGCGGCCTGGACAGGCGCGACAGCGGGGTCGTCGACGGGACCGCCATCGCTTGCGGAACCCTGGGGGGCGGGGCGGTCGCAGCGGTGGTCAGTGCCTCGGGCGACGTGACCGAGCTCAACGGCAGCCTGGCGGCCGTGGCGGTCTACAGCGGCGGTGCCGCGGCCTCGGACCTGGCGGTGGCCGACCTGGACGGCAGCGGGCCTGCGGTGCTGATCTGTGAGACCCAGGGCTGCAGCCTGGCGGCCGGCGACCTGGACGGAGACGGCCTGGACGACCTGCTCGAGGGCGGCGACGTCGCGCAGCTCCACACCGCCACCCGGTCGATCTCCCTCGGCGCGTCCGGGCTGGCCAGCATCGCCGATCTCGACGGCGACGGGGACGGCGATCTGGTGCTGACCGACACCGACGTGGGCAGCGTGGCGCTGATCCAGCGGGCCGGCGCCGATCGCCTGCCGGTCTGGTGGCTCCACACCCGCCGCGAGGTCCTGTCCGCCGTGCACTTCGGCGACGTGGACGCCGACGGCAACCCCGAGCTGTGGTTCGTCAGCGACGGGGGCACGCTGGTGCACACCGCGCCGACCGGCCTGATCGACATCGGCACCGACACCCAGGACACCGGCACCGAGTAGCGTGCCGGCGGGTACCGGTGGCGAGTCGCTGGGAGATCGGGGTAGAACACCCGCCCTTCGGAGCACAGATGGCCGCGAACAGGATCTTCGTCACAGGCGCCACCGGGCGCATCGGACTGCCCCTCGTGCGCGCCCTGGTGGACGCCGGCCACCCGGTCTCGGGCCTGGCCCGCTCGGACCACGGCGCCAGCGCCGTCCAGGCCCTGGGTGCCACCGTCGTGCGCGGCGACCTGGATGACCTGGCTGCGCTCGCCGAGGGCCTCCGCGGCGCATCGACCGTGTACCACCTCGCCGGCGGCGTCCGGGGCAAGGGTGACGAGGTGCCCGACCAGATGAACCGGGCCGGCACCGAGAACCTGCTCCAGGCCCTGGCCCAGGTCGGCACCGACGATCTCGACAGCCTGGTCTTCGCGTCGACGTGTGCCGTCTACGGGGATCGGTCCAGTCTCTGGGTCGAGGAAGACTTCAAGACCTCCCCGAACACCGCCTATGGCACGTCCAAGGTCGCCGCAGAGCAGGCGGTTCTGGCCGCCGCTCAGGACCTGGGCTTCCGCGCGTCCATCGGCCGCATCGCGGCGGTCTATGGCCAGGGCTTCCCGTTCACCATGGCCGACCGCATGCAGGCCAAGAAGGGCTACCTGCCCGGCGAAGGCCGGAACCACATTCCGGTGATCCACATCGACGACTGCGTGCGCGCACTCCAGGTCCTGGCCGAGCGCGGCGAGGGGATCGTGCACGTCGCCGACCAGTCCACCCCGACCACCCGCGAGTTCTACGACCACGTGCACGCCCTCACCGGTGGCAAGAAGATGGTCTTCTGGAGCACCTGGGTGCCGTCCTACGTCCAGCTCGCCCTGGCGCGGAAGAACGAGTCGGTCAAGGCGCGGATGGGCCGGAAGCCCCGGTTCACGCCGGACAACTGGCGGCTCTTCACCAATTCCGTGCGCCTCAAGACCCAGAAGCTCGAGCAGGGCCTGAACTTCGAGTGGCGCCACCCCACCTACCAGGAAGGTCTGCAGGCTGTCTTCGGCGGCTGACACGGACTTGAAAGCCAGCACATCCGCTTGACGGATCGCCGGTTGACCCGGTTGACACCACCCCTTTATATGTCCCGCTTCCTGGCCTCTGATCACGGTCCAGGACGAGGTGCGCCTTGATGAGTTCTCTCCTCACCCTGCTCGTGGCCTGCAACCCGCAGGACCTCACCTTGACCGACGCCAGCTACTTCGTGTGGCTGGCCGACAACTCCTCAGCCAGCCTCGAGGACGGCTCGGTCGCCCGGGGCGATCTGACCTACATCGACTGCACGGCCGACACCGAGCCCGACGACGACGGCAACTACCCGAATTGTCCCGAGGGCATGACCCCCGACGACTACACGCCGGACTACTTCAGCTTCCTGAGCGGCGACGCCTACTTCCTGGACCAGGGCGAGATCGACCCCTGGCGGGCCGAGGCTCTGCTGACCAACGAAGGCGACTTCCAGATCACGCTGCACCACGAGATCGGCAAGGAAGACTTCCGGTTCGCGTTCGTGATCGACCCGCACTTCGAGCCCTCGATCTGCATCCAGGAGGGCCAGTCCTGCTACACCAACGACGGCACGGACACCCTGGTCGACTCCGATGGCGACGGTTGGGCCGACTACTACGACCCGGACTGTCTCTACAACAGCTGGGAGGTCGGCTTCGCGGCCAACGAGTGCAACAACGGCATCGACGACGACGGTGACGGCGTCATCGACGCCGACGACGAGGGTTGCGATCACGCCTTCGACAGCGCCGAAGCCCAGGTCAGCGAGAGCTGCCGCGACAACGTCGACAACGACGACGACGGCTGGATCGACGAAGGAGACCCCGACTGCTTCGTGGACGGCTTCGACGAGGACGCCCGTCTGAACGATCTCTACGCCTGCAGCGACACCCTCGACAACGACGGCGATGGCCTGTCCGACGGCAGCCACGCCAACAAGGTCGGCGACCCGGGCTGCGACAACCCCCTCGACAACCTCGAGGACGGTCCCACCGAAAAGGACCCCTGCCGGGACGAGCACGACAACGACGGCGACGGCTGGGTCGACAGCGACGATCTCGACTGCGAGATCCACGGCGACGAGATCGGGCTCAGCACGACCTTCTGCAACGACGGCGTCGACAACGACGACGACGGCCTGACCGACGCGTTGGATCCCGGCTGCCTGTTGGCCCTGGACGGCAACGAGGCCGACATGGTCGTCATCACCATCGAGCCCGAGGACTCCGGCGACGAGCCCTACGACGTCATCGCCTGCGACGACGGCGTGGACAACGACGGCGACGGCTGGACCGACACCGACGACCCGGACTGCATCTTCGGCATCGACGAGGACAACGAGTACTTCGGCCTGACCGAGTGCAACAACGGCATCGTCGACGACCTGGGCGACCCCAACGACGCCTGCGAGCCGGACACCGCGATCACCGAGGACAGCACCTGTGACAACGTCGACGACGACTGCGACGGCACGGTCGACGAGGACGCCACGGACTGCCTGTTGGACCTGTGTGACCTGATCGACAACGACGAAGACGGCGACGTGGACGAGGACCAGGACTGCGACGCCGGCGACGCCGACTGCCGCACGGGCCTCGACAACCTGGAGAGCGACATCGCGTCCAGCTCGTGCAAGAACACCGACGACGAGACCGGCGTGCCGATCGACGACGACGGCGACGGCTGGGCCAACGAGGAAGACCCGGACTGCCTGTTGGGCCTGGCCGAGGTCGGCTTCAGCGCCTTCACCTGCAATGACGGCCTGGACAACGACGGCGACGGCGGCACCGACGCCGGCGTCTCCGAGGGCTACGAGCTGGTCGAGATCCCGGGCGAAGGCACCGACGACTCCACCTGGGCCTACGAGACCCTCTACGGCACCGCCGACAGCGGCTGCGGCGCGGCCCTGCAGTGGACCGAGACCCCGAGCGGCGGCATGAGCCTGTGCCTGGACACCGACGCGGTCTGCGAAGAGGACCTGGACGAGGCCGACGGCTGCGCCCGCGACGACGACGGCAACATCATCTACAACTTCGTGGGCATCGACAACGACGGCGACGGGTGGGCCAACTTCGACGACCTGGACTGCCTGTTCGGCTACGGCGAAGCCACCAACACCATCACCGACACCGAGTGCAGCGACGGCGTGGACAACGACGGCGACGGCGGCACCGACGCCGACGACGTCGACTGTCTGGCGTCTGGTGGCACCCACGAGCTGACCAGCGACACCTGCGCCGACGAGCTGGACAACGATCTGGACGGTTGGATCGACGGCGAGGACAGCGACTGCGCCAACGGGGACATCGCCTACGAGCGCGGCTTCGCGATCGGCCTGTGCACCGACGGGCTGGACAACGACGGCGACGGCCTGATCGACGCCGCCGACGACGGCTGCGACAGCTACGCCGATCCCTTCGAAGAGGCGTTCAACCAGTGCACCGACGGCGACGACAACGACGCCGACGGCTGGGTCGACGCCGAAGACCCCGACTGCACCCAGGTGACCCCCTACGAGGACAACGCGAGCGTGTGGGAGGTCTACGCCTGCAACAACGGCGTCGACGACGACAACGACGAGCTCGTGGACTACTACGACCCGGACTGCGAGACGGCCTTCGACAACGACGAGACCACCCAGGTCGTCGGCGAGCCCGTGCCGTTCTACCTGGACAACCACCCCGTCTTGGACCGCTGGTCCGAAGACGAGGACGGCCACACCATCTGGTACATCAACGCCGGCAGCTACCAGCTGAACCCCTACGACGACACCGAGTACTGGTCGCTGCCGTCCGAGTGGCGCTCCGGGTTCGCGACCTCGAAGTACGCGTCCGAGGAGTTCCTGGTCGAGACCCAGGACTTCTTCTACTACGGCATGAGCTTCGAGAACCCCAACTACGAGGGCCTCCAGGAGTACGCCGAGAGCCTGCAGCCCACCGGGGACACCTGGATCGAGGAGCCCTGCACCTATGGTCTGGCGGACTCCGCTCTGAGCGGCGGCACCGACGGCGCCTGTGGCTTCGAGTACAAGATCGAGTCCAATGCCTGGCGGCCCGTCGACATCGACGCCGCAGGGCTGGACAACTGGGTCGAGGGCCACCACAGCTTCGTGCGCCTGGAGCACGTCGACGGCGCCACGCCGGTGCTCGAGGTCGGTGGCACCGTCAAGGGTGACTTCCAGCTGTACCTGGGCGGCTACGAGTCGGCGTCGGGCATGCTCCTCAAGGGCAGCTTCGAGGTCGAGGACATTCGCAAGGACCGCTGGGGCTACGACGATCTCGAAGAAGAGAAGTTCGACGAGTCCGGACGCGAGGCCTGCGAGTACTGAGTGGTTCGCCCGCCGCTCGGGTTCTGACAGGAAAAACCTCTCAGGTGGCCGGAAGGCTCAGAGCTGGCCTGGAATGCGGGAACAGGGATTGATGGGGGATCCGCGAGCTGGTACTGTGGAATGTTTACGGGTTGACGGGATAGACGGCCACAGCTAAAGTCCGATCAGCTCGTGGGTTTACCCGCGCCTTTTGGCCGGGACCTCCTCATGACATGCCGAGTGCGTCCCCCCCCCCCACATTCGGCATCGAGGAGGCCCGGCCTCTCCCTTTTTTGGCGCCGGTGCCCGGTCAGTTCGTGACGGTGATGTTGTCGAAGTGCACGGTGACCGCGTCGCCTGCCGTGTCGTACACCACCAGCGCCGGGTAGCCCGACTCGGCGGCCTCGTCGGCGGTCCGGCTGCGAAAGGGCACACCGTTCAGGCTCACGGTGATCAGCCGACCATCGTGGGCGAGCTCGATCCTGTTCGGCAGGCCAGCGCCCGGGATCAGGTGCTTGGGCTTGGAGTCGCCGGTCAGGTTGTCGAAGGTCCCGGAGACCAGCCGGCCCAGGTGGGCCTGGACCCGGGTCTCGGCGTCGAACAGGGCGATCAGGTAGCCGTCTTCGTCCTGGCCGTAGCGGGACACGTACAGCCCGGCTTCGCTCCCGAAGCCCCCGCCCGTGACGGTGACCTCGGCCGAGAAGCTCCAGGGGGGCTGCAGGAAGAGGTTGTAGTCCAGGATCTGCCAGGCGTCGGAGCCGGTGCCTTCGAAGACCACCCCCCCGTCCCGGTGGAACCACCGAAAGTCGTCCACGGGCCAGGCATAGGCCTGGGTGTCCAGGTCCATGGCGCCCGGCAGCGCCTGGGAGCAGCTGCCGACCCCTTCGTCCGTGCTGCCGTCGCAGTCGTTGTCGACGCCGTCACAGGTCTCGACAAAGCCCAGGCCCACGCTGGCCAGCGCGTCGTTGCAGTCGGTGTCACAGGTCTGGCCGTCCAGGTCCCGGTCGTCCAGGTCGTCGCCGTCGCAGCTGCGATCGACCCCGTCGCATAGATCGGGCAGGCCCAGGTAGACCTGGACGTCGTCGTCGTCGCAGTCGTCGCCGCCGCATTCGGCGTCGATCTCGTGGTCCTTGTCGGCGTTCTTCTGGTCGATCACGCCGTTGCAGTCGTTGTCCAGCCCGTCGCCACAGAGCTCGTCGGCGCCGCCGTAGACCGTGGGTTCCAGGTCGTCGCAGTCCTTGCCGCCGCAAGACTCGGGCTGGAAGCCGTCGCCGTCGGCGTCTTCCTTGTCCACCTGGCCATCGCAGTCGTTGTCGATGCCATCGGTGCAGTCGTCCACGGCGTCGGGCGAGATGTCGGGGTCGGAGTCGTCGCAGTCGGCGCCGCCACACTCGACGGTCCCGTACCCGTCGCCGTCCTCGTCCACGTCGGTGGTGTCGCCGTCGCAGTCGTGATCCACGTCGTCGCAGGCCTCTTCGGCGTTCGGGTGGATCGTGTCGTCGGCGTCGTCGCAGTCGTCGCCGCCGCAGTCGGCCGAGAAGAAGCCGTCGCCGTCAAAGTCGTCCACGTCGACGGAGCTGTCACAGTCGTTGTCGATGCCGTCGGTGCAGTTCTCGGCGATGTCGGGGTGGACCGCGCGGTCGTCGTCGTCGCAGTCCAGGCCGCCGCAGGCGACCGGCAGGTGGCCGTCGCCGTCCAGGTCCACGTCGTCGACGCGGCCGTCGCAGTCGTTGTCCCGGCTGTCGCAGATCTCGGTGGCGCCGGGGTGGATCGAACCATCCAGGTCGTCGCAGTCCGTGCCCCCGGCGCAGCCGCTGGCGTAGGCGCCGTCCTGGTCCAGGTCCTGGAGCACGTCGTCGGTGAAGCCGTCGCAGTCGTCGTCGATGCCGTTGCACAGCTCGATCGCGCCCGGTCCGACCAGCGGGTCGGCGTCGTCGCAGTCCGTCCCGCGAGGACAGGAGGCAGCCGAGGAGTAGCCGTCCCCATCGGCGTCGACGACACAGTCGGATGCCGGACCACAGCCGGCCAGGGCCCAGAGGAGGGAGAGCACGAGGTCAGTATTCCAGGAGTCCTGGATCCTCGGCGGACATCAGCTCGAGCACCAGGGTGGTCGATGTGGGCTTGAGCGGCCTGCCGTCGAAGCCGCCGGCCTTGCGGGCGACCTGGAGTCCGGCCTGTTGCAGCATCGTGAGCAGGTCCTGGGGGTGGTACATGCGCAGCGGTAGCCGGACCACCTGGCGGGCGCCGCTGGCCCGCTGGTAGTGGTAGCGGACCGTGTAGATCTGGGCGATCGGGTCATAGCTCCCGTTCTCCCAGGTCATGAGCTTGCCCCCATCGGGGTCCGACATGGTCCGCAGCTCATGGCGGGCCTCGGGGTCTCGACCGCTCCACACTTCGTGCGCGGGGATCACCACGTCCAGTGCGAAGCGCCCCCCGGGGGCCAGGTGCTTGTGCACCGTGTCCATCAGCGCGCAGAAGTCGTCGGGGGTGTAGACGTGCTGCAGGGCGTTGAAGGGGAGGATCACCAGCTCGAAGCGCCGGCCCAGGTCCAGCCGGGTGAAGTCGGCCTGGACCAGCTCGATGTCGCCGGGGTCCTCGAGGTTCTGGCGGCGGGCGTGCAGCACCTCGAGCATCGGCCGGCACAGGTCGACGGCGGTCACCTGCGCACCGGTCAGCGCCATCGGGAGTGTGATCCGTCCGGTGCCGGCGCCCAGCTCGAGTACGGTGTCGACGTCGTCGGCGAGCGCCCGGTACCAGGCCACATCGTGTGTTCGGTGGGCGTACTCCAGGTCGTACAGAGCGGGCTGCTGGTAGAAGTCGTCCCAGATCATGGACGTGGCCTAACCCCGCTTCGGGCCTTGGCGTTAGAGGCGCAGGGCGTGGCTGCCCCCTTGCACATCGACGGCACGGGCCTGACCGTCTCCGACGTGGCCCAGGTGGCCCGGCTCGGGCGCGGAGTCAGCCTGGATCCGTCCGCGCGGACCCGCATGAGGGCTTCACGCACCTGGGTCGAAGAGGTCGCCCGGGGGGAACGGGCCGGACCCGACGGGGGACCGCTGGCGGTCTATGGCGTCAACACCGGCTTCGGCTCGCTGGCCAGGGTGCGGATCCCGCTCGCCCGCATCGCAGAGCTCTCCCGGAACCTGGTGCGTTCCCACGCCGCCGGGGTGGGGCCCGCCGCACCCCGCGATGTGGCTCGGGCCATGGTGCTCCTGCGGGCCAATGCGCTGGCGCGAGGGGTGAGTGGTTGCCGACCGGGCCTGGTGGACCTGCTCTGTGCCCTGCTCGAGCACGGGATCGACCCGGTGGTGCCGGCCCAGGGCTCCTGTGGCTCGTCCGGGGACCTGGCCCCGCTGGCCCACCTGGCCCTGTTGGTCTCCCACGACGACGCCGATCCGGACGGTGAGACCGGCGAGGCCTGGCTCGACGACCGTCGCGTGCCTGGTCGCGAGGCCTTGGCGAGCGCTGGCTTGACCCCGCTGCGCCTCGGTCCCAAGGAGGGCCTGGCTCTGACCAATGGGGCCCAGCTGACCACGGCCTTTGTGGCCCTGGCGGTCCACGACGCCTGTGAGCTGGTGTTGCTGGCCGAGGTCGCGGCGGCCATGTCCATCGAGGCCTTGCGCGGGGTTCGGCGGGCGTTCCACCCCGCGGTGCACGCCCAGCGCCCCTACCCGGGGGCTCGGGCCTGTGCGGCGAACCTGCTCGCGTTGATGACCGGGTCGAGCCTGGCGGACAGCCTGCCGGACAAGGTCCAGGACGCCTACTCCTTGCGCTGCACACCGCCGGTCCTGGGGGCCGTTCGCGACGCCTTGACCCATGCCCGGACCCAGATCGAGGTCGAGCTCAACGCGGCCACGGACAACCCGCTGATCGTGCTCGAGGTCGAGGGCGACGACAAGGCCCTGAGCGCCGGCCTGTTCCACGGCGAGCCCGTGGGGCTGGCAGCCGACTACCTCAAGCTCGCTGTCGCAGAGCTGGCCAGCCTGGCCGAGCGGCGGCTCTACCGCCTGCTCACGGCCAACCTGTCAGCGGATCTGCCGGCGTCCATGCGCGGGGATCGGCCGGGCTTGGGGCTCATGGCGCTCCAGACCACCGCCGCGGCCCTGGTGAGCGAGAACAAGGCCCTGGGCTGGCCGGCGAGCATGGACTCAATTCCGACCTGCGAGGACCAAGAAGACCACGTCGCCATGTCGACCACCGCCGCTCGCCGCGCGGCCGAAGTGGTGGCGAACAGCCAGGCCGTGGTCGCCATCGAGCTCTTGTGCGCAGCCCGGGCGCTGCGTCACCGGCGCGAGGTCGATCCCCACGTGGCCCTCGGCGCGGGCGCGGCAGCGGCCTTTGCCGTGCTCGATGTCCTCCCCCAGTGCGACGTGCCTGCCGAGGCCGTGCAGGGGGTCCAGGGCACCATCGATGACGGCTCGTTGATGCGTGCTGTCCGCGCTGCATGCCCGTCGCTCGTCGGGGTCGGAGGCCGCCTGTGAGCGTCGTGGTCGACGGCCGCGGGCTCACCTGTGCCGACCTGGCTGCTGTGGCAGCTGGGGCGGTGGTGAGCCTGGCTCCCCAGGCCCGTGACCGCATGGCTGCATCGGCCCAGGACTGGCGGGCCCTCGGTCGGGCGGACGTCCTGGAGACCAAGGAGGCCTGGCTGGTGGGCGAGCAGCCCGCCCAGGCCACCGCCGAAGAGCGCCGCAGGGCCTTCGTGCTGGGACACTGTGCCGGTGTGGGGCCCGAGCTTCCCGACGAATTCGTCCGGGCCATGATGCTGGCCCGGGCAAATGTCTTTGCCGTGGGCCTCTCCGGCTGCCGGCCCCAGGCAGCCGAGCTGCTGCTTGCCATGCTCAACGCCGGCGTGCACCCGCTGGTGCCCAGCCAAGGCTCGGTGGGCGCGGCGGGGGATCTGGCGCCCCTGGCCCACATGACCCGGGTGGCGCTGCGCCTGGGCGGTCGGGCCCGCCGGGACGGCCGCGTCCTGGAAGCGGCCCAGGCCATGAGCGGCCTGCCGCCGTTCTCGCCGACCTCCAAGGAAGCCCTGAGCTTCATCAACGGGGCGACCCTCGCCGTGGCGATCGGGGCCCTGGTCTGTCACCGGGCGCGGCGGCTGTTGTTGGCCGCCGAGGTCGCCTTGGCCATGTCGATGGAGGTCGTGCTCGCCGACCCGCGCTGCATCGACGACGGCGCGCTCGCAAGCCGCGGACACCCCGCCGCCTGCCAGGTGGCCGAGCGCCTGAGGGTGCTGCTCGACGGCTCTGGCCTGGCCCGGGCCGGCCGGCGGCCCGATGCCTTCTCGATCCGCTGTGCGCCGGCGGTGCTGGGGGCCGCGTGGGGCGCACTGCAACACACCGAACAGGTCATCACCCGGGAGCTCAACGGTGCCTGTGACAACCCGCTGATCGTGGACGGACGGGTCATCGAGGCCGGCAACTTCCACGGGGCGCCCGTGGCGCTGGCCCTGGACCACCTCAAGCTCGCCCTGGTCCAGGTCGGCACCATCGCCGAGCGTCGCACCTTCCGGCTCACCTATGGGCAGCTGACCGGCAACCTGCCGAGCTTCCTGGTCCACGACACCGGCGTCTCCAGCGGTTTCATGCTCGCCCAATACACCGCCGCGAGCCTGGCCAGCGAGAACAAGGGCCTGGCCCACCCGGCCAGCGCAGACAGCATCCCCACCGGTCAGCACCACGAGGACCACGTGTCGATGGCGCCCATCTCGGCCCGCACGGCCCACATGGTGGTGCAGAACCTGGCCGAGATCGTGGCCATCGAGGCCTTGGTGGCGGCCCAGGGGCTGGACTGGCGTCACGAGGGCGTGTCCTTCGACGGCCAGGGGCAGCGGGTCCAGGGCCCTCGGGTGGCCTCTGCGCCCGGGGTGCAGCGGGCGTTCGCGGCGGTCCGCGAGGTGGTGCCGCGCTGGGACCGGGATCGGGTGATGCACCGGGATCTCGAGGCCATGTCTGCGATGGTGCGGGACGGTGGCCTGGCGGGACCCGTCGGCCCGTGAGCAAGCCCCCCACCGGAGACAGCCGCACCACCGACATCCGCCGCAACACCCTGTTGGTCGGGGCGGCAAACCTGGTGAGCCGGGTGACCGGGCTGTTCCGGGAGATCGCCTTTGCGGCGGCGTTCGGGGCTGGCGCCAGCGCGGACGCCTTCAACGCCGCCTTTCGGGTCGGCAACATGTTCCGGGAGCTGTTCGCCGAGGGCGCCCTGGCCAATGCCTTCGTGCCGCTGTTCGCCGACGTGGCCGAGCGGGAGGGCGAGGGGAGCGGCTGGGCCCTGGCCAACGCCCTGCTCGGAGTGCTGCTGGCCGCGGTGGGCGCCGCCACCCTACTCACCTTTGTCTTCGCCGAGCCGCTGGTCCTCGTCTTTGCCACCGGGTTTGCCGACGACCCGGACAAGCTCGCTCTGGCCACCAACCTGACCCGGGTGTTGTCCCCGTTCGTGGCCACGATCAGCTTGGCGTCGGTCTTCATGGGCATGCTGAACGTGCGCGGGCGCTTCTTCATGCCCGCGGTCGTGCCGGTGCTGTTCAACGGTGCCGTGATCATCGCCTGCGTGTTCGCCACCCGCTTCGGCGACGCCACAGGCCTGGCCCCGATCTACGCGGTGGCCATCGCGGCGCTGGTGGGCGGCACCGCCCAGGCCGCGGTCCAATTCCCGGCCTTGCGCCGGGCCGGGTTCCGGCTGCGCCCGAACTTCGGCAGGCACCCACAGCTCAAGCGGCTGCTCGCCTTCCTGGTGCCAGCGCTCATCGCCATCTCCGTGGTCCAGGTCAACCTGCTCATCGAGACCAACCTGGCCAGTCGCATGGGCGACGGGCCGGTCAGCTGGCTGCTCTACAGCTTCCGCGTGGCCCACCTGCCCTTCTCGATCATCTCGGGCGGGGTCGCGGTCGCCGCGCTGGCGGGGCTCAGCGTGCTGGCGTCCCAGGACCGCCACGCGGAGTTCCGCCAGGGGCTCCTGGACGCGGTCAACCTGAACAGCTTCCTGATCCTGCCGGCCAGCGTGGGGTTGTTCTTCCTGGCGGATCCGGTGGTGGCATTGCTCTTCGAGCGCGGGGCCTTCACCCCGGCCGACACGGCGGCCACCGCCGGCATGCTGCGCATGTACGCCATCGCCCTGTTCGGCATCGGGCAGCAGCGGGTGCTGGTGCCCGTGTTCTACGCGCTCATGGACCCCAAGACGCCGATGTGGATCGCGCTGGGCATCGTGGCGTTCAAGCTCCCAGTGGCCTGGGCGCTCATCCACCCGCTGGGCATGGGGGTCGACGGCATCCCGGCCAGTCACGCCGTGCTGGCGACCGTCGAGGTGGTGCTGCTGTTGGCGTTCCTCCAGAAGCGCGTCGACGGCCTGTGGCGGGGCCTGGTGGTGCCACACTTGAAGATCGCCGTGGCCTGTGGGGTGCTCGGCGCTGTGCTCTGGCCGTTGCAGCAGATCGGCGGCCTGGCGCTGCTGCCCGTCTCAGCTGGCGGCGCCTTGGTCTTCCTGGTCGTGGCCCACCTGCTGGGCCTCCAGGAGAGCCGCCAGGTGGTCGGACGCTTCCTGAAGCGGCGGCCCCGGGGCTTGCCGCCGACGGTGGACCGAGAGACCCAGCGGGTGCTGGCCCAGCTCGATGGTGCGCCCCAGGCAGCGCCGGAGCTGGTCGACGGGACCGCGGTGATCCGGACGGCCGAGCACGTCATCACGGTCGTGGCCCGGGACGGGGTGCTGTCTGCGACCCGAGTCGAGGGCGGAGTCGCTGATGGCTTGGCTCCCCAGACGGTCCAAGCGGTGATGCGCGTGGGCGGCGGCCCGCCCAGGCTGAGCGGGCTGGTCCTGGGGCCGGTGAGCGTGCGGGCGGACGGCGACAAGGTGGTGGTGGGCATGGCCACGGGCCCCGTGCTGCCGGTGTCAGGCTGAAGGGCATGTGGGCCCTGTGGATCAGCCTGGCCGCGGCCGGGGAGGACTTCGAGGGTCAGAGCTACTACCTGGGTGAGCTCCACAGCCACACCGGGGCTTCCGGTGACGGTGGCTCGTCGGACCTGGGGGGGTGCTCCAGCGAGTGCGGCGCCGTCGCGGACCTGGGGACCACGGCGCGGGAGCTCGGGCTGGACTTCATGGCGGTCACGGATCACGTGAACGGTCCGGCCAGCGCCACCGCCCAGAACTACGCCCAGGTCCTGGCCGCACTGCTCGGGGCTCACGACCCCGAAGGCGGCCTGGTCACCATTCCCGGCGCCGAGATCTGGCTGCGCTGGCCCGACGGGAGCGCGGTCGGCCACAAGGATCTGTTGTTCTTCGACGACGACACCGCGCTGCTCCAGACCCTGCGCATGGGCGACAACCAGCCCTTCGGGGACACCAGCCTGACCCTGGACGACTGCGATGCCCTGTGGACCTGGATGGCCGAGCTCGAGGCTCGCCTGGGGCCGGCCCTGTTGTTGCCCCACCATCCGGCGCTCTCGCAGCCCATGGAGACGGACTGGACCTGTCACAGCGACGCGTACTCGCCGGGGGTCGAGATCTACAGCACCCACGGCAACTCGTTGTCGGACCCCACCGACTACGACCCCGGGTGGTCACCGGCGGTGCCGGAGAGCACGGTCGAGAGCGCCCTGAACCTGGGGCTGACCCTGGGCTTCCTGGGGGGCACGGACACCCACGACACTCGCCCAGGTGCGGTCTGCGCCCAGGACCCGGAGCAACCGGACCACCCGTACGGCGGCAGCCTGACCGTGGTCGTGGCGCCCCAGGACCAGAGTCTGAGCCGGGGTCTCATCCACCAAGCGATCCTGGACCGACGCACGTACACCACCACCGGGCCGCTGGTGCCGGTGCGTGTGGAGTGGCGGGTCGACGGTGCCTCTGTCGGCGGACACGGCGCCGCGCCGGACGTGCCCCAGGACCGTGACCTTGGGCTCGTGCTCCAGGTGCCGGTCCCGTGGGCGGCGGATGTCTCGTCGGTACGGCTCCGGGGACCCGGGGCGTGGTGGACGGCCGACGCCAGCGCAGAGGGGACCTGGACCTGGTCGCTGCCTGCAGCCGAGCTGCCCCCTTGGCTCTACGTCGACGTGACCCTGGACGGCGAGCAGCCCGACGGCTGTGTCGACGGGGGCGACGACACCCTGGAGCACCTGTGGCTGTCCCCGGTCCGGCCGACCCTGGGCCCGGCGGTGGGGCCCGGTGAGACCGGCGCTCCAGCGGACTCCAGAGGCCAGGACAGTCCGCCGACCGACAGCGCGGGTGGTGAGCAGGCGCGATGCTCGGGCTGCGGGGCGCTGCCAGCGCCCGCGCGCTGGGGCTGGGGGCTGATCGGCGCGATCACCCTGGGGTGGCGCCGGCGAGTTCTGTCAGCGACGGAACCCCGTCGAGCGGTCGACAACAGAAGCCTGTAGAGCGAGGCGGCGTGCCGCTGGTGCCGGCGGTTGCCCCGGCGTTGTTGGCGCTGTTGGGACTCGCCACACGCCGCCGCCGAGCCTGAGCTCAGGCCGCCTGGCGACGGGAGAGGCTCTGTCGCGCCAGCTCCTGCAGGCGCTGTCCTTGGTCCCTGCAGAAGGCCGCGTGCTCGGCCTGGCCCATCATGCGAAAGGCTTCGGCCGCCAAGACCCACCCGCCGCACCAGGTCGCATCGGCAGCCATCGTGTCGCCGGCGTGGGCCAAGGCCCGGCGGGCCATGCCCCGCTTGAGCGCTTGGCGAGCCCGTGCCGCCGCGACCGCCAGAGGTGACCGGACCCGGCGGGCGCCAGGGCGGTTCGCGACCGGAGGTCGCTCATCCACCAACGCACACCACGCCACGAGCGCGTCGGGCGCCGGCAGATCCGGCAGCTGGGACAGGTCGGCGAGCGGCGGTGGCCCCCACAGGGGATCAGAGCTGGTTCGCAGGTGGACCGGTCCCACAGGCTGGACCCAGCTGTGCAGGCGCTCGCGGGCGCCGTACTCGCCGGGCCAGTGGATCTGCAGGCTGCCGAGGGGCTCCCGGGGGACCTCCAGACAGACCCACAGAGCCTGGTGGCTGACCTCGCTGGTGAGCACCTGCTCGACCGAGCCCGGATCCCCGTCGTCGACGACCACCAGGGTCTCCTCGGGGGTTGGAGGGACCACGGGGATCCGGCACTGGGTCCGGACCCAGGCCTCGTAGGGGGTGTAGGGCGCGGGCCAGCGGGCCAGCTCCTGCAGCGCCTGGGGCAGGAGCCCCCGGATGCCCAGCCCGATGGCCCAGGCGTGGGAGTCGGTGCGGTCCGGAATCGGACTCAGCTGCTCCCAGCGGCGCCGGAACACCGGCTTGATGAAGGCCAGGGCCCGCTCGTTCTCGCTGTCCTTGTCGGTCTTGCGCCACTGGCCCTTGGCGGTTCCCCGCAGGCCGTCGTGGCTCCGGGCCAGGAAGGTCGGGATCGGCATGCCTTCGACCGGGCCGACGTGGGCCAGGCGCAGGAACATGTCCATGTCCTCGCCCCGGGTCAGCCGCGGCTCGTAGGCGCCGGCGCGGCGCTGGGCGGACATCCGGATGAGGGCGGCACCGGTGGTGCAAGGGATCTGCTTCACCACGACTCGGCGGCTCATGCGGGCGGGTGCCCGGGAGCAGGGGAAGACCTTGCGCACGTCGCCGGTCTCGCCGTCGAAGTAGATCGTGTCCGAGTAGACCGCCGCCAGGTGCGGATTGGCGAACAGGCCGCCGCCCAGCACGTGGAGGGCCCCCGGCAGCAGCAGGTCGTCGTCGTCGAGCACCAGGACGGCCTGGCCCTGGGCCTCGGCCAGGGCCCGGTTCAGCGCTCGGGCCTTGCCGCCGTTCTCGTGCTGGCGGAAGAACCGGATGTCCTCCCGGGCTGCCAGCAGCTCTGCGGTGCCGTCGGTCGAGCCGTCGTCGACCACGATCACCTCCCGAGGCCACGACTGGGCCAGGGCCGAAGCGATCGCCTGGGGGACCAGGTCCTTGCGGTTGTAGGTGCAGATCAGGATGGAGACCAGAGGCCCCCGGACCGCGGGGAGCGGCGCGGCCTGGACCGGGCCCTCACGCGCGAGGGAGAGCCCGGGCAACAGCCGCCCGTCGGCGTCCCCCTCGTCCAGGCCCGGCAGCCCCAGGCGTCCCAGGACGGCCTCGATGCGGCGGCGGTCGCCTCGCCCGGCCCAGACCGGGATGCGGCCCGCGACGCGAAGGCACGCCGCGGCCCAGCCGTCGTCGACACAGGCCAAGGCCACGCGCAGGGGCGCGTCCGCCAGCAGCCGCGCCATGGCCAGGCGCTCGTCCTTGGAGCGTGGTCTGAAGCCTGTGGGGAGGGCCATAGGCGCGTATCGGACGGTCGCGCTGGACCTTGATGTTCCCGTGGTTCTGGGGGGAGATTCCCGGTAGTCTCGGGCAGGAGGTGGTCATGCCTGGCGACCCGCCGTCCCTGGAACCGGTGCCCCTGCAGCTGAACGACCTGGTCCAGGTCGAGAGTGAAGACCCGGGCGGCCCCGCATTCGTGGTCAGCCGCGCCGGTAGCCCGCCAGAGTTCTTCTTCGTCTACGGCGACTTCCTGCTGCTAGGCCGAGCCGAAGACGTGCACCTGCCCATCAACCTGAAGTCCATCAGCCGTCACCACGCCCGGATCTCCGTGGGCAGCGAAGGCGTGGTGCTCGAGGACCTGATGAGCGAGAACGGCACCTACGTGAACGGGGTGCGCATCGAGCGCCGGGTGCTGTGTCACTCGGACGAGGTCACGCTGGGCACCTTCACCATGACCTACCTGGGGGACCAGGAGTCCGGTCAGGTCTACGACGGCGTGCCGATCCGCTCCTTGGGCCGCTACGGCAGGCTGATGAAGGGCTTCGACCACGAGGCGACCTTTCGCATTCCCAGCGGCCTGATCGCTCGCCGCAACGAGGTCAGCCGCCTGTTGCACCACGGGGTGCTCAGGACGACCGAGGGCGGCCAGAGCTGGACGGTCGGCACCGGCAAGCTGCAGTTCGGCAAGGAGGCCGACGTGCCTTGTTCGGAGCTGCTCGTGAAGGGTGTGCTTGCCGAGCTGAGCTGGACCGGACGCCGCCACGAGGTTCGCCGGGCCGCCCGGCGCGCCACAGTGCGGGTCAACGGGGCCAAGGTCGCCCAACAAGAACTCGAGCCGGGGGATCAGCTCCAGGTCGGAAGGGCCCGATTCACCTATGTGATCGACGCCTGACCACAAGTTCGTTGCAAGACCCTGGATCGTTGCAGGGCGGGGGCCGGCGCATCGCTTAGATTGGCACGCATCGTGCTTGCTGCCGGCCCGAGATCGAGCCACCTCCTCGCCGACCCGCCTGTTGCGGTGCCTGGGTGCGAAGCACCCTTCGCACCTGGGTCTGGCGCTGCGCACCTGGAGTCCCGAGATGTCTGAGCCCCTGCTGCTCGTGATCCTCCCTGCGGAGCGGGCCGGGTTGGCGCCTGCGGTCCTCGCGGCCGGCGGCACGCCGGTGATCGACCTGACCTGTGGCACGGTCGACAGCGTGCCCCAGGGGGCCTGGGTCCGCGTGCTGGCTGGTCAGCAAGCTCCGGGCGACGGGCCGGTGATCCTGGCCGATCGGGCCGCACCGGTGCGGGGCCGCCCGACGTGGCTCGAGCGCACGGAACCGGGCCCGGTCCCCGGTGGCTACGCCGGCATCCTGCTGCGCGGCCGCGAGGCCGGTGGCCACTGCAGCACCCAGGACGGGCTGGCGCTGCTCGCGACCCATGGACACGGTGCGCTGCTCGAAGCGGGCCTGGGGCCGGACACCGCGGCGGCGGCGATGGCGCTGGGCGCGGCCGGGGTGGTGTTGCGGGAGCAGCTCCACGGGCTCGCCGAGCTGGGCCTGGGCCCGGAGCTCGCTCGTCGGGTCCGCGCAGCCCGCGACACCGACAGTCGGGTGGTGCGCGGCTTCCGGGTGACCGCGTCTCCACTGTCTCCGGTGGTCCGGCGGCTGGCCGCCGGCGAGGATCCCTGGAAGGTCAGCCGGGGCTGGTTCGGGGCCGACGATCCGGTCGAGCGGGGCTGGCCTGCGGGCCAGGGCCTGGCCTTGGCCGCCACCCTGGCCCGGCGGCACGGCAGCCTGGCTGCAGTGCTCGGCGCCTACCGCACGGCGATGGCTGGCTGGGCCCAGGCCGTGGCCGGTGCCCAGGTGCGTGCCGATTTGGCCGGCGCGACCCGGGTGCGGACCGCCACAGCGCTGAGGGCCCGCAACGGGCACCCCCACGTGGCCGAAGCCTCAGGCGGCGTCGGCTCGGGTGTCCTGTGGCAGGTCGCCGCCTGGGAGAACGCCCCCATCGCCGGAGGGCCCGCCGCTGCGCTGCTGGCCACCGGTGGCACCGTGGTCGGGGACGCAGCCGAGCTCGAGGCCGTGCGCACCGGGCTCGTCGGGGACCTGACGGACGCCCTGGTCGAAGAGCACGCCGCTGGTTCGGAGGAGCGGGTCCAGGTGGCGATCGTGGGCGTCGGCGTGCACGTCCCGGGCTCTCCGGACGGCCAGGCCTTCTGGAACAACGTCCAGCGGGGCGTGAACTGCCTGTCCGAGGTGCCGCCGGAGCGCTGGGACCCCGCCAAGTACTACGACAGCGACCCCAAGGCGCCGGACAAGTCCTACACCCGCATCGGCGGCTTCGTGAAGGACTACAAATTCGAGTCCCGGAAGTACCGGATCCCCCCAAAGGTCGCCAAGCTCGTGGACCCGGTCCAGCAGCTGGCCCTGGACACGGTCGGCGAGGCCCTCCATGACGCCGGCATGGACGACCCTCAGTGCAGTGTGGATCGCTCCCGGGTGGCGATCATCCTGGGCAACAGCATGGGGGGTGAGATCACCGACGACTACACCCTTCGCGTGCGCACTCCGGAGATCCTGGCCGCGCTGGACAAGGTGCCCGGCTACGCCGCGCTGCCCGCCGACGAGCGGGCCCGCATCGCCCAGGGCTTCTCGGAGTCGATCAAGGCCGAGCTGCCCCCGATCACAGAGGACTCCATGCCCGGCGAGCTGTCCAACGTGATCGCTGGCCGCATCGCCAACGCCTTCGACCTGGGCGGGCCGAACTTCACCGTCGACGCGGCCTGCGCCAGCTCGATGGCGGCGATCCAGGCCGCCGTGAAGGGGCTCCAGGACGGCGACTTCGACGTCGCGGTCACCGGTGGAGTCGACCGCATGATGGGTGTGCCCACCTACATCAAGTTCTGCAAGATCGGCGCCCTGTCGCCGGACCACTCCGCGCCCTTCGACGAGAGCGCCAACGGCTTCGTGATGGGCGAAGGGGCCGCGATCCTGATCCTGAAGCGCCTGGTCGACGCCGAGCGCGATGGGGACAGGATCTACGCGGTCATCCGAGGCATCGGCGCGAGCTCGGACGGCAAGGGCAAGGGCATCACGGCGCCGAACATCCAGGGCCAGAAGCGGGCCCTGCGGCGGGCCTATGCCGACGCCGGCATCGACCCGGTGGAGCTGGATCTGATCGAGTGCCACGGCACCAGCACCGTGGTGGGAGACAAGGTCGAGGTCGATGCGCTGAGCGAGGTCATCGGTGCGGGCCGCCGAGGCGCCAGGGGCCCGATCCGCATCGGCTCGGTCAAGTCCCAGATCGGCCACCTCAAGTCCGCAGCCGGCGCGGTGGCCACCATCAAGATGGCCTTGGCCCTGCACCACAAGGTCCTGCCGCCCAGCATCAACTTCAAGAACGGCCGCCCCGACGTGCCCTTCGACGCCGTGCCCCTCCAGGTCCAGACCCGGGCCGAGGACTGGCGGGCCGAAGGCTGGCGGCGGCTCGGCGGCGTGAGCGCCTTTGGCTTCGGCGGCACGAATTTTCACATGGTCCTCGAGGAGCACCTCTTGCAGCCCACCCGCATCTCCGCTCCGCGCGTCGTCGAGGGCAACACGTCGGGCGATCAGCCCCTGCCCCCCGGCATCTGGGCGCTCTCGGGCAACAGCGCCGACGAGATCCTGCAGCAGCTCGACGCGGTCGAGGAGCGGGCCCCGACCCGCTGGAACCCGACCGCCCGGGTGCGGCTGGCGGCGGCCGCCGAGACGGTCGACGATCGGCGGGCTCAGATCACGCGGATCCGCAAGATCCTGAGCAAGGGCGGCAACCCCGACCTGCTCCGGGTGCGGGGTATTCACTACGAAGACGTGCCCTTCGACAGCAAGGTCGCCTTCCTGTTCACGGGGCAGGGCAGCCAATACATCGGCATGGGTCTGGACCTGGCCGCGCAGTACCCCATCGTGGCCCAGACCTTTGCCGAGGCCGACGCGGTCATGGCGCCCGAGCTGGGCCGGCCGCTGACCGACTACATCGCCGGCAAGCTCCACGACGATCCGGCCGCGGCCTTCGAGGCTCTGCGCAACACCGAGATCGCCCAGCCCGCGACCCTGACCCTCGACGTGGCGATCCTGCGCCTGCTGGCGTCCTTTGGGGTCTACCCCGACCTGGTCGCCGGGCACTCCCTGGGCGAGTACGGCGCCCTGGTGGCGTCGGGCATGATGGACTTCTCCGACGCGCTCAAGGCCGTCAGCGCCCGCGGGCGCGAGATGGCGGGCATCGTCCTGGAGGACACGGGCCTGATGGCGGGCATCGCCACCTCTGCGGTGGTGGTCGAGTCGGTCCTGGCCGAGGTCGGCGGCTACGTGGTCGCGGCCAACAAGAACTGTCCCAACCAGACGGTCATCGCTGGGGCCACCGAAGCCGTCGAAGCGGCCTGCGAGCTCTTCCGGTCGCGGAACATCACGGTCTACCCCCTGCCTGTGAGCCACGCCTTCCACACCGCCATCGTGGCGCCGGCCAGCGAGCCCCTGCGGCGGATCCTCCAGAGACTCGGCATCCGCAAGCCCCAGCGGCCGATCACCACCAACGTGCACTCGGGCTGGTACCCGACCGAGATCGACGACATCCTGGACCTGCTCTCCCAACAGGTCGCCGCTCCGGTCGAGTGGACCTCGCAGATGGAGCGCATGTACGCCCACGGCGCCCGCGTGTTCGTCGAGGTCGGCCCCAAGCGGGCGCTGAGCGGCTTCACGAGCAGCATCCTCAAGCGTCGACCCCACCGGGCGGTGTTCACGAACCACCCCAAGATCGGCGGCGTGAAGTCGTTCAGCGACGCGCTGGCCGCCATGCTGGTGATGGGCTTCCCGGTTCGGCAGCAGCCGGTCCAAGGCTTGCCCGATCTGCTCGGCGACATGGGCGAGCGGCTGGCCAGCAGTGCCCGCCTGGCCGGTGCGGGAGAGACCCAGGTGGCCAGTCCGGCGGTCCTGGGGGTCATCCGCCAGGTCATCGGCAGCCGCGTGGACATGGCCCCCGAGGACGTCGACCTGGACTTCGAGCTCGAAGCGGACCTGGGCATCGACACCGTGCGCCAGGCCGAGCTCGTGGCGCACATGCGCGAGCACTTCCAGCTGGAGCGCGAGGCCGGCTTCCTGCTGAGCGATCACAAGAGCGTGCGGCAGCTCGCCGACTACTTCGCCGGGCGCCTGGGAGAGCTCACGCCCGCCGTCGACCGGTCCCGGCCGGCGGTGGCCATCCAGCCCCGCCACGGCGCCGTGGCTCGCCAGGCCCCGGTCCCAGTGGCGCCCGCCGCGCCAGCGGTCTCGGCCGACGTGCTCGGGGAGCTGGTCACGGCCGTCACCCGATCGGCCACCGGCGGACTCGACGCCGACAGCTTTGCCCAGGCCCTCGCCCCGGCCCTTCAGGGGTTCTTGAGCGCGAGCTGGCAGGCCTTCCAGGCGGCCCAGCCAGCGGCGACCACGCCGGTGGCCCCGCCGCCGGCCCCGGTCCAGACCACCCCTGCTGCCCCCGTCCCCCCTCCTGCCCCCACGACCCGGAGCACCCCAGTGATCCACACGGACGACGTCGTCTGCACCGGCGCGGCCGTCGGCCTGCCGGGCGGCGAGCGGGTCTTCGACCCGGACAATTTCCACGCGATCCTGCGCGGAGAGAACCGCATCACGCCCGTGCCCCAGGAGATCCGCCAGCGCATGGTGGACAAGTCCCTGGTGCGCCTGAAGAAGGACGAGCACGGGCAGGGCACCTTCATGCCCGTCACGTCGACCGACGAGGTCATCCGGCTCGCCGGCCAGGCCGGCGAATTCGACCTGGCCGCCGAGTACGGGGTCGATCCGGCCTTCGTGAAGGCCCTGGACAACGCGACCCAGCTCGCCATCGCAGTCGGCCTCGAGGCCCTGCGCGACGCTGGCATCCCCCTCGTGCGCACCTTCCGGACCACGACCAAGGGCTCTCAGGTGCCCACCGGCTGGGCCCTGCCCGAGTCGATGCGCGACACCACGGGCATCATCTTCGCGTCGGCGTGGCCCGGCTTCAGCAAGATCATGGAGAAGCTCGGCAACCACGGCCACGACGACCAGGGCCACTTCGACCGGCGCTTCCTGCTCCAGGTCCTGGCCATGGGCCACAGCCAGTTCGCCCAGCACATCCGCGCCCGGGGCCCCAACACCCAGGTCAACGTGGCCTGCAGCAGCACCACCCTGGCGGTGGGCCTGGCGTCGGACTGGATCCGCCTGGGCCGCTGCGAGCGGGTCATCGTGGTCGGTGCCGACGACGTGACCAGCCCCTCCGCCCTGGAGTGGATCGGCGCTGGCTTCGTGGCCGCGGGCGCCGCCACCACCCACGACAAAGTCGAGGAGGCCGCGCTGCCTTTCGACAAGCGCCGCCACGGCATGATCATGGGCATGGGCGCGGTCGGCCTGATCATCGAGCGTGCCGCGGCGTCCGCCGAGCGTGGCCTGGTCCCCGTAGCCAAGCTGCTGTCCTCGGAGTTCGCAAACTCCGCCTTCCACGGCACCAAGCTCGACGTGGAGCACATCCAGGGCGTCTTCACGCGCCTGGTCCAGAAGGCCTGCGACGCCGAGGGCATCACCCCCGCCGAGATGGCCAGCCGGGCGATGTTCATGTCCCACGAGACCTACACGCCCGCCCGCGGTGGCTCAGCCGACGCCGAGATCAAGGCGCTGCGGGCTGCTTTTGGCGACGCGGCGAACCAGGTCGTGGTCAGCAACACCAAGGGCTTCACCGGCCACCCGATGGGCGCCGGCATCGAGGACGCCATCGCGCTCAAGGCGCTGCAGTACGAGATCGTGCCGCCGATCCCCAACCTGGAGCAGCCGGACCCGGCGCTCGGTGACCTGCGCCTGAGCCAGGGCGGCCACTACGACGGGCTGGACTACGCTCTGCGCTTCTCCGCCGGCTTCGGCAGCCAGCTCGCGCTGCTGGTCTGGCGGGGCATCGCTCGGGGCGACGATCGAGTGGCCGATGCGGCGGCCCAGGCCGCCTGGCTCCAGGCGGTGACCGGCTACGACCAGGTGGCGCTGGCGGTGGAGCGGGGCACCCTGCGGGCCCGCAAGGCCGAAGGCGTCGCGCCCGCGAACCAGCCCGCAGAGCCTGCGCCCACCCCAGCCCCAGCCCCAGACCCCGAGCCGGAGCCCGCTGCACCCGCGGCCACCGCCACCGATCCGGACGCGTTGCTCCAGAGCTTGCTGGCCGTCATCGCCGAGAAGACCGGCTACGACGTCGACGAGCTCGACCCCGAGTACGAGCTCGAGGCCGATCTGGGCATCGACACGGTCAAGCAGGCCGAGATCTTCTCCGAGGTGCGCGACCACTTCGGGGTCGAGCGCGACGACGACTTCGTCCTGTCGGACTACCCGACCATCGCTTCGCTGGCCGCCTGGCTGGAGACCCAGGTGGGTGGCTCGGCCCCGGCGACACCGGCCCCGGATCCGGCCGCGCCGGCCCCCGCGACCGAGCCGGCCCCCACGCCCGTGCCCACCGAGCCGGTCGAGCTGGCCGACGAGCCACCCGCCCCCGCCCCGGTGGAGGGGTTCGATCGGGACACCATCCTGGACGACCTGCTGGGCGTGATCAGCGACAAGACCGGGTACGAGCGCGACGAGCTGGACCTGGACTACGAGCTCGAGGCCGACCTGGGCATCGACACGGTCAAGCAGGCCGAGATCTTCTCCGAGGTCCGGGACCGGTTCGGAGTGACCCGCGACGACGACTTCGTGTTGTCGGACTACCCCACCATCGTCTCGCTGGTGGACTGGCTCTGCAGCCAGGTCGGCGCTGGCGCCGAGCCTGCCGCCAGCGACGCGCCTGCCCGCGAGGCCCGCTCGACGCTGCTGCCGGAGCCGGCTCCTGAGCCCACGCCGGCGCCCGAGCCCGCGCTGCCGACGACCACAGACGCAGAAGCGCCGGAGCCCCCGACCTTTGCCGAGCCCGAGCCAGAGCCGGTCTCCGAGGAGGCCGAGCCCGAGCCCGTGGCCCCGGCTGGCGGCTACGAGCAGGTCCTGGAGACCGTGATCGGAATCGTCGGGGAGAAGACCGGGTACGAGCGCGAGGACCTGGACCCCGACTACGAGCTCGAGGCCGACCTGGGCATCGACACGGTCAAGCAGGCCGAGATCTTCAGCGAGGTGCGCGAGCTCTACGGGGTCGAGCGCGACGACGACTTCGTGCTGTCGGACTACCCGACCCTGAGCGCACTGGCGACGTGGCTCTCCCAGCGAGTCTCTGCTGGCGATCCCACCCTGCCGGCCGATGTGACCGACGTGCCCGAGCCAGCGACCGCCGACATGCCGGTGGCCGAGCTGATCGATCCCCCAGACGCAGCCGAGTTCGAGGCCGCCACCGCGCCGGCGTCCGTGCGGGTCGAGCCGATGCACACCCCTCGCATGCCGCCGGGTCTGCCCGACGGTTTTGCGGTCCGCCAGGTGGCCTGGCGGGACCAGTCCCTGGCCGACGTGCCGGGACTGCCCAAGCGCGTCTACCGGGTCCTTGGCTCCGGTGAGCGGGCCGAGGCGCTGCGACTGGCCCTGCTGGAGCGTGGGGCCCTGCTGACCGGCGAGCCCGACGTGGTCGTGGACACCGGTGGCTCGGTCTTTGGGTCCTTCAACCACGCCCACCGGCTCCTGGACCACCCGCCCAGCGAGTGGATCTGCGTGACGTCGGTGAGCCATCACAACCCGGTCTCCGGGACCGCCGACGGCGCTCGTGCCGGGCTGGGCAAGGGCCTGGGCCGAGACTGGGAGGGCTGCACCGCCCGCACGGTCCAGGTCGATGCCATGCTGCCCGCCACTCGCGTGGCCCAGCTCGTCACCGCCGAGCTGGCCGCGTCGAATGGCGACCTGGCCCCCGAGGTACGGCTGGACGCCAACGGCGTGCGCCAGGCCCTGGAGCTCCAGGTCGTGGACACCCCCACCAATGGTGCCCTGGCGCCGGGCCAGGTGATCCTGGTGACCGGAGGCGGTCGTGGTATCTGCGCGCGCATCGCCCAGGAATTCGCCCACCGCAGTCCCTGCCGGCTCGTCCTGGTCGGGCGCACCCCAGCCGCGGACGAGCCCCTGGACGAGGCCGCCGAGAAGGCCCGGATCAAGCAGGAGCTGACCGACGCGGGCGAGAAGGCCACGCCGAAGCAGGTCCGGGACGCCCTGGCGCCGATGGTCAAGGCCGACGAGATCCGCCAGACTCTGGTGGACATCCGGGCCACGGGCGCCGAGGTCGAGTACCGCACCTGTGACCTGGCGGATCCGGACGCCGTGCGCGGGCTGGTGTCCGAGGTCGCCCGCACCCACGGGCGCATCGACGTGTGCGTCCACGGGGCGGGTGTGGAAGTCTCCAAGCCCCTGGCCGAGAAGACAGAGGCTGGCTTTCACCGGGTCTTCGACGGCAAGGCCCTGGGGGGGCTGGCCCTGGCGTCGGCCTTGCCGGCCGAGTGTCAGCTGCTGTCCATGGGCTCGGTCGCCGGCCGCTTCGGCAACATGGGTCAGGTCGACTACAGCGCCGCGAACGAGGCGATGGCCCAGGTCTGTCACCTGCGCCCCCACTCCCTGCACATCGACTGGACGGCGTGGGACGACGTCGGCATGGCCGTGCGCGGTGGCATGAAGACCCTGCTCACCGGCCGAGGCGTGCAGCTCCTGCCCGCCGACGCCGGCGCCGCGGTGACGGTGGACCTGGCGGCCTGTGGCCTGAGCGGCGAGGTCGTGGTGTCCGGCGCCTTGGGCGGGATGCTCCCGTCCAGCGGCCACCCGCTGGTCGACAGCGTGGACTTCGACGGCCAGGACTGGGTGCTGCGCCACACCCTGAGCGCGGACACCGACGCCTGGATCGTGGACCACAGCATCGACGGCACCCCGGTCCTGCCAGGCGTGATCGGGGTGGAGTTCATGGCGGCGCTCGCCACGTCCATCCGGCCCGGTGCGAGCTATGCGGGCGTCCAGGACGTCACCTTCGACGCACCGGTCAAGCTGCACCGCGGTGAGCCTCTGGCCCTCGAGGTCCGGGGCCGCCCCGACCCGTCGGGTGGGATCCGCTGCACCCTGAGCTCCGAGCGCACCCTCAAGACCGGGCGGGTCCAGAAGACCCAGCACTTCTCGGGCACCGTGCTGACGGGCACCGGGCCGACCTTCGACGTCATGCCCCCGGCGTTCTTCCGCAGCCAGCCCCTGGACAGCGAGGCCATCTACCAGCGCTTCTTCCACGGTCCGGTGTTCCAGGTGCTGGATGGCGCCGACGACGTGACCCGCGACGGCCTGCTGGCCCGGGGCCAGGTGGACCACACCGCCATCGGCGCTGTGCTGACCCATCCGCTGGTGCTCGAGGCCGCCTTCCAGGCCGCCGGGCTGCACGCCATGGTCGCCGACGGCAGCCTGTGCCTGCCGCGCTCGATCGAGAGCCTGACCCTGCCGACCCCTCCGACCGAGGGCGAGCCGCTGCTGCTCACTGTGCGCCGGCGGGGCGACGCCTACGACGTCGATGTGGAGCAGGCCGGCCGTGTGGTGATGGCCCTGCGCGGGTTCCGCATGATCGAGCGCGGTCCGCTGCCCGAGCCCGAGCGCTTCCCCGAGCCCGACGGGGGCTACGCCGATCGCGCCTTTGGCTCGGCGATGGTCGTCAAGGCACCGAGCGGCGTGCTGAACCAGGCCGAGCTCGATGGGCTGAGGCTGCGGGGGACCCCCAAGCGCCAGGCCGAGCGCATCGCCGGTCGGGTCGCGGCCAAGCAGGCCCTGCACGCCCTCACTGGGGCCCCGATGTCCGACATCCGCATCGCCAACCTGGGGAGCGGGGAACCGGTGGCGACCATCGCCGGCGAGCCGGGTCCGGCGGTCTCCATCACGCACTCCGGCGAGCTGGCCGTGGCGGTGGCGCGGACCGGTGGCCGGGTGGGGGTGGACCTGGAGCAGATCGCCGAGCGCCACCCGGCCTTTGCCCAGGACTGGTTCACCCCGGGTGAGCGGGCGCTGATCGGCGAGGGTCCCTCGGCACTCACCGCTGGCTGGACGGTCAAGGAAGCGGTGCTGAAGGCCCTTGGGACCGGCATGGCGATCTCGCCGCGGGACGTCGAGCTGACCCAGCTCACCGACACCGGCGCCGAAGTGGCCCTGCGCCGTGCTGCCGCCCGCAAGCACAGGGAGCTCGGCGGCGGCCCGCTGGAGATCCGGCTGCAGCGCTTCCGCGACGCCTACCTAGCCGAGGCGACTCTGGCGGCGTAATTTCTTCAGGGGGTGAGGCCGCGAGCTCGCCTTCGCTCGCTGGCGCGGTCACCCCTCTGGTCCGGCGGCCTCCGGGGCAGACCTGGGCGCTACGCGCCAGGTCTCCCACCCGCGGCGCGGGTGTCAGGAACAGGGAGAAACAGGGGTCAGGAACCTTTTGTTAAGCATTAGATTTAGACTGGTTTTTGATTATGAATAGCGGAGCTAACATGGGGCATGACTCCTGTTTAGTCGCAACCGAACACCGAAGGCCTACCTTCCCAGCTCCTCGGCCAGCGCTTCCTCCGCCCGCCTCGACAGCGCCCGGACCGCCGCATCCTCTGGCAAGAGCCGGGCAGCTGGAGCGATGGCCCGCGACGCCTCGGCGTTCCGCCCGACCTCGAGCAGCCACTCGACCCGCAAGAGCCGGTGGTCCAGGGCCGTCGGGTCGAGCCGCAGGGCTTCGCCCAGTCGCGCCAGCGCCGGATCGGCCTGTCCCGCCGCCCACAGGGTGCGGGCGTGCACTGCCAAGGCGTGGGGCGAGCGGGGCATGCGGCGCAAGGCGTAGGCCGCTTCCTCCAGGGCCTCGTCGGTTCGTCCAGCGCTCAGGATCAGCTCGGCCCGGACCAGCGCCAGCTCGGCGTGGTCCGGGTAGACCGCCAGGAAGCGCTCGGCCAGGGCCTCGGCCTCGATCAGCTCCCCGAGCGCCAGGGCGGCCCGCACCTGGCCGGCCATGGCCTCTGGGCTCATGGGGTTGTGCTCCAGAGCCTCGATGTACCAGTCCCGGGCCTCTGCCCACGACCCCGCGGTGGCGTACAGGTCCCCGAGCTGGAGCGCGAGGGTGCCGCCCGGGGAGCGCAGGTAGAGCTGCGCCAGGGCCTCGACCGCGTCGCCCCGGCGGCCCAGGGCCCGGAGCTGCTGGGCCCGGAGCAGGTCCACCCCAAAGGTCCCCGCCAGCCGCGTCTCCAGCTTCACCAGGGCCTGCTCGGCCACGTCCAGCTGTCCTCGTCCCAGAGCCTGGCGGACCCGCCAGGTGAGGGGCACCAGGTCGATCACGTCCCGGGGATCGACCTCGCCCGCTTCAGCCAGGGGGTCGCCGCCGACGTAGCCCAGGGCCTGCAGCCTGGCGAGAGTGTCGGCGTCGAGGGCGTTGGGCACGGCGTCCGGGGGCTGTGCGGCTGCCAGCAGGGCGGTCAGCGCGGCATCCTCGGCGCTCGCGTCCCGCGAGAGGTCGGGCGCGGTGAGCACCCGCGGTCCGTCCAGGCCGTACCACCCGCCCCAGCCCCCGCGGGTGTAGCGTCCCACGTCGCCAGTCAGCGCGTGCAGCGGCGCCAGGCCCAGGTTGAACTGTCCCGTGAGGGCCTCGGAGTAGAGCTGGCGACTCCCCAGCTTGCCGACCAGTGACTGTCCTTCGACCCCCTCGTGCACGGCCAGGCCCGCCAGCTCGAGCAGGGTCGGGGCGACGTCGACCTGGCTCACCGGGGCCGGGATGCGCTGTCCGGCGGGCACACCGGGCCCCCGGAGCAACATCGGGATGCGCAGGGTGCCGTCGTGGAGCAGGAAGCCGTGGGTCTGCTCGCCGCCGTCCCCCAGCCCCTCGCCATGATCCGCCGTCACCAGCACCACGCTGTCGGGGTAGGCCGCGTCCCAAGCCGCCATCAAGCGGCCCACCTGGTCTGCGGCAAAGGCGATCTCGCCGTCGTAGGGGCGCCCGGCGTGGCGGCTCTTGAACGGCTCTGGCGGTTCGTAGGGCCAGTGGGCGTCGAACAGGTGGACCCAGGCAAACACCGGGCCCTCCACGCCGGCCAGGGTCTCCAGGGCATCGTCGACCACCGCGTCCGCCGGGCGCTCGTCCCGCCAGTCCAGCTGTGTCGGCAGTCGCTCCAGCGGGTCGTGGTAGGTGTCGAAGCCCTGGTCGAAGCCCCACCGGGACTGGGTGGGGAACGCTGCGGTGAAGGCCGCGGTCCGGTAGCCCGCGTCCCGGAAGCGCTCGGCCAGGGTGACGGCCTCGGGGCCCAGCACGAAGTCGCCGTTGTCCCGGACCCCGTGGCTGGGCGGGTAGCGACCGGTGAACAGGCTGGAGTGGGCGGGGATGGTCAGCGGACAGACGCTGTAGGCCCGGGCGAACAGCGTGCCGGCGGCGGCCAGGGCGTCGTAGGCCGGGGTCTCGGCCAGGGGATGGCCATAGGGGCCCAGGCGGTCCGCCCGGGTGGTGTCCAGAGTGATCAACAGGACCGAAGGACGGGCCCTCGGCGTCGGAGCGGTCGGGGCCGACCCTGGGGAACACGCCAAGAGCCCCCAGAGGGCTGCGATCACAGGACCAGCGACAGGAACAGCCGGCGATCCGTGGTGACCTGGCCGTTGATGCGACGGGATTGCACGTCCATGTAGACGCCGATGTCCTCGAACCCCAGCCGGGTGTACAGCTCGTAGCTGCCGTCGCGGGACACCGAGGTGCGCAGCACCACGTGGGTGAATTTCTGCCGGTCGATGGCCGCCAGGCGGTGCTCTACCAGCGCGCGGCCCAGACCGTGGTTCCGGTAGTCCCCGAGCACGCCCAGCTCTGCCAGGTAGAAGGTGTGCTGGATCGGCAGCAGGCCCTGCATCTGGCTGGCCACGTGGGTGCGGCTGGCCAGGGGCAGGGCAAAACCGAAGCCCGCGACGCCGGTCGCGCCCCGGGTGGCCATCAGGGCCACGTGGTCGGGGGTCTGCAGCACCTGATTGAGCACGGCTTCCGCTTCGCTCGGGTAGAACCGCTCCCGGTACGGGGGCTCGGCGAAGATCGTCTGGTACGCCCCCACGAAGCTGGGTCTGTAGGGGATGACCTGTTCGGGCCGGTTGAGCCGCACGATGCGGACGTCGCCTCGTTGTTCCAGGACCATGTCCGGATCCTACTCCACGGTCTGCAACAACCCGGACACAGCTGCGATACTGCGGCTCGATGTCTGACGGTCTCAAGGACGCGCTGCCCTGGATCGGGGGGGCCCTGTTGGTGGTGGGGCTGGTGGTGGCCGCCGTGCTGTGGTCGCTGCCCGAAGACGACCTGCTGCCGGAGATCTACGAGTACCAGGTCCTGTGAACACCCCGGTTCGAGATGCGCTCGTGGTGGCGTTCCTGGTGCTCCAGCTGTTGCTGCCGCTGACCTACTACACGGTCCGCGAAGACCGCTTCGACGAGCGCTTCTCCTGGCGCATGTTCTCGGACGTTCGCATGGTCAAGTGCCAGGCCGGCTTCAACCGCGGCGGGACCGGGGTCACGATGAGCCAGGAGTTCCACATGGCGTGGAACACGCTGGTCCAGCGCGGCCGCGGCGACGTGATCGACGCCGTGGGCCAGGAGCTCTGCGAGGGCGCCCGGGGCAAGCCGGTCAAGGTGCGGCTGGAGTGCCGGATGGCCGATGGCTCCAAGCAGCTGCTCGAGGATGGCACCCGCGACCTCTGCAGCGGCGGGGAGTGAGCGGCGATGGGCGGTCGTCGGCGCAAGAAGAAGCAGAAGAAGGGCGGGGTCAGGAAGGCGTCGACGCCGGCGCCTGTCGTGGTGGCCCCGGCGACGCCCGAGCCCCCCGTGGACACGCGGAGCGCCTGGCGGCGCTTCTGGGACGACCGCGAAGTCCACCCGGCCCAGCTGCGCCTGTTCCGCTTCGTCTTCTACGCGCTCGTGGCCGCCGACAGCTTCCTGGAGCTCGAGCACGCCCCTCGGTACGGCGCCGGGGGCTTCAACGTGTCCCACTTCCCGGCGCTGGATGGGCTGCTGCCGCTGCCCGACCGTCGCATCATGGTGCTCTTGTGGCTCGGCCAGGGCTTCCTGGCGCTGCGCATGGCGCTCGGGGCCGGATCCAAGCGCACGGCCTGGCTGCTCACGGCGGCGTTCGGGGCCACCTACTTCTGGAGCCAGCTGGACAGCTACCAGCACCACTACCTGCTCTTCCTGTTGCTGGGCATGGCGGCGTGTGTCGACTGGAACGCCGAGCGACCGCCCACGTGGCCGGTCCGGCTGATCCTGTGCCAGGTCTCGATCGTCTACCTCTGGACGGCGATCACCAAGATGCAGCCGCTGTGGCTGGACGGCACCCTGATCGCCCGCCAGGTCCCCAGCGGCCCTGTGCCGGACATGGTGGCCCGCATCGCCGGCACGGTGGGCATGGAGACCACCAGCCTGTGGGCGGTGATGGCGGTCGGGGTCCTGATCGCCGAGCTGTCCCTTGTTGTCGGGCTGCACGTCGAGCGCCTGCGGCTCGTGGCCCTGGCGCTGGGCCTGGCCCTGCACGGGGGCATCGAGTACGCCGGCTTCAAGATCGGCCTGTTCAGCTACTTCATGTTCGCCATCTACCTGTTGGTGGTCCCGCCACGGTTCTTCCGCAACGCGGGGCCGCCGCGCACGGACACCCGCGACGCGCCCTGGTGGTGGCTCGCCGCAGCCCTTGCGCTGGGCAGCGCCGCCGTGGGGACCCTGTTCCCCATCGAGGGCGTGTGGCTGACCGTCGCCCTGGCGTCGGCGTGGGCCCTGGCCGAGGAATTCCCGCCGCCAGTCACCACCGGACGCCGTCGCCGGGCGTGGGTGCACGCCGTCAGCTGCGTGGTCCTGCTGGCCCTGAGCGCCAGCACGGACGTGCTGCGGGACTACTGGAAGTACCGGGGCGGGGACACCCGGCGCCGGGGCGAGGTCAAGCAGGCGGTGGCGGCCTATGAGGCCGTGGTCGCCATCGATCCCGGCTACGCCAGCGGCCACGCGCGGCTGAGCGATCTGTATCGTCGGTCCGGCGAGCTCCAGCTGGCCCTGGCCGAAGCCCGGACTGCGGAGCGCCTGGACCCCAGAGAGGACGCCCACCCGGCGCGGGCGGCCCGGATCCAGAAGCTCCTGGGCGACACCGCAGCGGCCCGACAGTCCGCCCAGCGAGCCATCGAGCTGGGCAACAAGGACGACGACATCGCGAAGCTGGCGCGGTAGTCCCCTGTCTCGGAAGTTCGTGAGGTGATCGCGCAGCCATCGCCGCGGCTGGTGGTCTGTTCGAGCGGCCGGTGTGGCCGAGTCACAGCAACGCGAGAGCGGGCCGCCAGCCGCGGCGAGGGCAAGTGAGCGCCCACGAACTTCTGCGACAGGGGACTCTAGCGCGGTCAGGCCCTGGGCGAACCGAGCACCAGGCAGGTGTTGACCCCACCAAAGGCAAAGTTGCTGGTCAGCACCCGGTCCACCCGCTGCTCCCGGGGCTCCGTGGGCAGGTCCAGGGCGGGCACGTCGGGATCCGTCAGGTGGATGGTGTGGGGGATGACGCCGCGCTTCATGGCCTCCAGGCAGACGGCGACTTCGACGGCGCCGCACGCCCCCTGCATGTGGCCCAGATGCCCCTTGATCGAGCTGACGGGGACCCGGTCTCCGAACAGCCGGTGCAGCGCTTCGGCCTCGGACGCATCGCCCACCCGGGTGCCCGTGGCGTGGGCGTTCACGTAGTCGATCTGGTCGGGTGTGAGGCCCGCGTCCTGGAGCCCCAGGGTCATGCAAGCGGCCATGCCGTCGGGGGAAGGCGACGCCATGTGGCGGGCGTCGCAGCTGGTGGCGCCGCCCAGGACCTCGGCCAGCACCGTGGCACCCCGGGCGCGGGCGTGGGCCAGGGACTCCAGGACCACGATGCCGGAGCCTTCGGCCACCACGACGCCATCGCGGGCGCCGTCGAAGGGGCGCGGCGAGCGCTCCGGCGCATCGTTGAAGCCGGTGCTGGCCCCTCCGACGCCGTCGAAGGTGAGGGTGGCGGCGGGGTGGAGCTCGTCGGCGCCCCCCGCGATCATCGCGTCGGCCCGTCCGGCACGGATGCGCTCGGTGGCCAGGACGATGGCCTGGGTCGCCGACGCGCAGGCGGCGTTGCAGGCGAGGGCTTCGCCGGTCACGCCCAGCAACAGGGCCACGTTGGTGGCCGCTGAGTGGGACATGACCTGGAAGAACAGCCCGCCCTTCAGGCCCCGGGTGTGACCGTCCATCAGATAGGCCCGCCAGAACTCCTCGAGGGCCCCGCTCGACCCCAGGGTGCTGCCCACGGCGACCCCGACACGACCGCTGCCCAGCGTGTGCTCGTCCAGCCCGGCCTGGGCGACCGCGTCGGTCGCTGACGCCCCGGCGAACTGGGCCAGCCGGCCCATTGTGCGGCGCATCTTGCGGGGGATCTCGCGGCCGTTGAAGTCGGCGATGGGCGCCCCGATGTAGCTCGCCATCTCGGCGACATCGCGCCACTCGGGAAACGCCTGGACGGCGGAGCGGCCGTCGAGCAGCGCGTCGAACAGGTCGTCGATGGAGTGGCCCAGCGGCGTGCGCAGGCCCAGTCCGGTGATCACCACGCGCTGGTCTTCGGCGCGTTCGTGGGCGGGGGTCCTCATGCGGCCTCGAGCTCCTGGAGCAGACGGTCCAGGCCCAACAGATACCCGCAGGCGTAGTAGGCCGACAAGCAGGTCCCCAGGACACCGGGCATGAACACCCCCTGGCCGACCAGCAACAGGTTGCGGACCTTGGTGGCCTGGGCCGGTCGGTAGCGGCCCATTTGCTCCACCGAGTGGTAGTGGCCGTACATCGCGCCGCGCGGCGAGCGGGTGAAGTGGGCGGTCGTGAGCGGGGAGCTGGACTCCACGCGCACGATGTGGTCTCGCATCGACGGAAAGTCTGCGAGCAGCGCGCCGATGGCGATGTCCTGGAGGGACCGCTTGTAGGCCAGGTACTCGGGATCGCGCTCGCCCAGGGGCGAGTCGGCCCAGCGGGCGACCTGCTCCCAAGGCTGGCTCATGATCATGAGCACCACGTGCTTGCCCCTGGGGTGGCGGTTGCCCGGCGCCGTGGCGAAGTAGAACCCCGTCTCTCGCGGATTGATGCCCTTGTAGGCGTTGTTCACGTCCCAGCTCAGGTGCCTGTAGATGTTGGCGTTGCCGATCTCGTGTGCGGGCCGGTCGAGCTGGATGTAGACGCCCATGTGGCCCTTGCCCACCGCGTTGTTCTGGATGCGGTTGCGCGAAGCGCGCCGGAACACGTTGGTGGGCAAGAGCTGCAGCGTGAGCTGGGGGTGCAGGTTGGACACGACCAGGTCCGCCTGGATGAACTCACCGTCCGCGGTGTGCACCCCTCGGACCTGGCGGTCCCGGACATCGATGGCGGACGCTGCGGTCTTGAGCTTGACCGCGCCGCCCAGGGATCGGATGCGGCGGACCATGGACATGGCCAGCTTGTCGCCGCCGCCGTCGATGCTGTAAGCGCCCTGCAGGAAGTGGTCGGTCACCAGCGCGTGCAGGCCAAAGGGCGCCTGGGCTGGCGGCACACCGTAGAGCAGGCTCTGCCCGGCGATGATGGCGCGACAGCGCGGGTCCCCGATGTGCTGCTCCAGGAACCGGTCCAGGGTCATGCCCTCGTACTTCAGGACCTTGTCCACGTGGGGCTCGGTCGTGAAGCTGTAGAGCCCGTAGTGCTTGCAGGCGTCGGCGACGGCGTCGATGAACGTGTCGATGCCCCGAGCGTCGGCCGGGAAGGCGTCCCTGAGGCGCTGGCTGTAGCGCGCTCGGCCCTTGGGCACTCGAAACTCGAAGTCCGGGAAGATGACCCGGTCGAAGCCGTCGGGATCGAGCTCGCGGAAGGTCAGCTCGTCCCACACCCCCAGGTGCTTCAGGCAGGCGTTCATGATCTGCCCGTCCTCGACACTCCCGCAGTAGTGGAAGCCCGTGTCGTAGGGCACGCCGTCGCGGAAGAACCGGTGCAGGAAACCACCGGGCCGGTAGTGCTGCTCCAGCACGGTGACGTGGCAGCCGTTCATCGCCAGCAGCACGGCCGACGTCAGGCCGCCCATGCCCGAGCCGATGACGACGGCCTTCTTGCCCTGGACCACCTGGGGTCAGTCCTGGGGCGGGATGACCGCACCGTTCAGGCGGGCGCTGCACACCCGCTTGCCGTTGCAGTGGACCTCGCCGGTGGCAAAGGTCAGGCCCAGGCGGCGGTCGGTGACGCGGACCCGGTAGGTGACCTGGGCGGGGGGCAGAACCGGGGCCCGGAAGCGGACCTTTTCGACCCCCGTCAGGAACGGTGTTCCCTCGGGCTCGGGCTCGTGGAGCGACGCCAGGCAGGCCAGGGTCTGTGCGAGACCCTCGACCAGCAGCACCCCGGGCACCACGGGCTGTTGGGGAAAGTGCCCCTCGACGTCCTCGGGCTGGAAGGTGTGTACCGCCTCGGCTCGATCCGCCTCGACCAACAGCAGCTCGTCGACCAGCAGGTAGCGGCCGCGGTGGGGGATCAGGTCCTTGGGGGAGGGGAGCTCAGCCACGGAAGTCGCTGTCCAGCACCAGGCACGCGTTGGTGCCCCCGAAGCCGAAGGAGTTGCTGAGCAGGCGACGGGCGCGAACCGGCCGGGTCTCCCGGATGATGTCCAGGGCCTCGGCGCCGTCGTCGTGGCCGGTGAAGTTGCGGTTGGGGGCCACGAAGCCGCCCTCGGCCATCAGCAGGCTGTAGGCGACCTCGGAGGCACCGGCCATCCAGCACTCGTGCCCGGTCATGGACTTGGTCGACGAGACCGGCGGGCCCGAGGCGCCGAACACGTCCAGCATGGCGGCGGCTTCGGTGGCGTCGCCCACCGCGGTGCCGGCGGCGTGCGCGTTCACGTACTCGACTTCCTCGGGCAGGGTGCGGCTGAGCTCGAGCGCCTTGCGGATGCAGCGCACGGCGCCTTCGCCAGACGGTGCCGTGACGTGGTGGCCGTCCGACGTGAAGGCATAGGAGAGGACCTCGCCGCGGATCCGGGCGCCTCGGGCCTGGGCGTGGGACAGGCTCTCCAGGATCAGGATCGCCGAGCCGCCGCTCGGCACCAGGCCGTCCCGGTCCTTGCTGAAGGGTCGGACCGCGTTGCCCGGAGGCCCCTCTCGGGTGCTGAAGGCGGAGAGCGCGTCGAAGGCGGCCATGGTCGGCCAGTTGATCTCCTGGGTACCCCCGACGACCATCACGTCCTGCTGTCCGGTGGCGATGAGGCCGTAGCCCTGGCCGATGCTGTGGGCGCCCGACGAGCAGGCCGCGCTGATGGTCCAGTTGGCACCCCGGGTGCCCAGCAGCACGGACAGGTTCATCGTGGCCGTGGAGTTCATGACCTCGACGATGGCGCTGCTGCCCAGGTTGCGCGTGCTGCCGTCGGCCCGGGTGCGGTCCACCATCGAGACCACCGAGCCGGCGGTGCTGTCGTTGCCCAGGATCACCCCGGCGTCGGGACGGCGGAGGGCTGCCCGGTCCAGGGCGGCGTCGTCCAGGGCTCGGAGCGCGGCCACGGCGGCGTAGAGCGCCGGCTCGCCCATGGAGCGGCGCTCCTTGCGCTTGAGGCTTGCCTTGGGATCGAAGTCCTGGATCGCGCCGGTCAGTGGGGAGCGGAAGCCGTGGGCCACCCGATCGGGATCGCGCACGATGCCGCTGCGGCCAGCCCGCAGGGACTCGGTGACCTGGGCTGGGGAGTGGCCCAGGCAGGACACCAGACCCAGACCTGTGATGACGACACGCTCCAACGCGGACTCCTCACCCCGCAAGAGTCGGGCGATCTATCCAGACACCGCCCAATAGGAAAGCCGCACCCGGGTCTTCACTACTTCGCGAGCTGCCAGCCTTCGGCTGCGAGCAGCGTGGCCCGCGTGGTGGCCGGGAGGTCCGGACCGGGCGCGTCGCACGCCAGCGCCACCAGCACGTCTGCGCGACCCCAGCGGATCAGCCTCCTCGCTTCTTCCTCGGCCTGCTCCGGGGGTCCCACCAGGGTCAGGTTGGGCCCCTGGAGGCCGAACACGATGCTGGACTCCGCCAGCGGCGAACCGGGAATGGTGTAGATGAATTCCATGCGCGAGACCCGACCCGCGCCTTCGGCGACCAGGCGCTCGTGGTAGCGCAGGTCGGTCAGCCGACAGCCGTGGCGGGTCGCCAGGACCACACCGGTGTCTTCGGGCAGGTCGAGCCCGGCCAGCACCTCGCGCAATGTCAGCACGCCGGCCCGCACAAAGGTGTTCGAGCGCGCGAGGCGCTGGGGCACGTCGGCCCACTCGGCCCGCATGTCGATGCGACCCGGTGGCCAAGAGCGCTCGGTCCGCGCCAGGATCTGGACAGCGCGGGGCGTGCGCACGGGAGGCGTGGCCGCGCCGGGCAGCGCCAGGACCACCGACGCGTTGGCGCCGCCGAAGGCCGAATTCGTGGAGAGCGCGATGGTGGGCGGGGGGGGCGACGCCGGCGGGGGCACGAAGGGGCAGTCGTCGGCCAGGCTGGCCGGGGAAGGGGGCTGGACCCCTACGCTCAGCGCGTGCACCACCAGCGCGGCCTCGACCGCGCCGGCAGCGCCCAGGGTGTGGCCGACCGAGCCCTTGATGCCGTGGAAGGACAGCGGGCGGTCCCCGAAGACGCTCGTGAGGGCCCGGGACTCCATGGCGTCGTTGAACACGGTCGACGTGCCGTGGAGCGAGACCATGTCCACCCGGCTAGGGTCCAGCTGGGCGTCGGCCAGGGCAGCCCGCATGGCCCGCGCGGCGCCCCGGCCCTCGCGGTGCGGTGCGGTCACGTGAAAGGCATCTCCGGACATGCCGGTGCCCAGGACCTGGGCCAGCGGTTCAGCGCCGCGGGTGCTCGCGTGCTCGCCGCGCTCGACCACCAACACCGCGCCGCCTTCGCCCAGGAACAACCCATCGCGCTCGGGCTCGAAGGGCCGGGGCCGCTCCGACGCCAGCGCCCCCAAGCCATTGAAGCCAGCGTGGATGTAGATGCTCAGCGCGTCGACGCCGCCGACCAGCACCACGTCGCACAGGTCGTCGTCGATCCAGGCCTGGGCCAGCTCGAACGCCGCGGTGCCGCTGGCACAGGCCACGGACACCGTCGTGACCGGCCCGGTGAGCGCGAGCTCTCGGGCCAGGCGCAGGGTGGGGGCGTCGCGGCCTGTCCCGGTCTCGTCGGCGTCGGCGTCCCCGGCCAGCGCGTCCCGATGCCAGCGCTCCCAAGGACCCGAGATGTTGCCGCTGGTGGTGCCGATGACCAGCCCGGTGCGGGCCGGGTCCACCGCGAGCTCGGCCTGTGCCAAGGCGTCGCGGGCGACCGCCAGGAGCAGGTCTTCTGCAGGGGCTGTTCGGTCCAGCTCGGGGATGATCCCGCAGCGGGGCTGCTTCAGGCCGTCTGTCCCGTAGGGAGCGGGCGCGTCGAACGCCGGACGACGGTCCTGGAGGGCCTGGAGGAGGTGCGCGGCGCCGCGACCGGCGGACGTCCAGACCCCGACTCCCGTGATGACGTGGCGCGGCATCCGCCGGGGGTATCACGCGATCTTCAAAGGTCGACCAGCTGGCTGAGGGTCACCGCTTCGAGGCCCCGCACGGTGAGGTCGCGAAGGACCGCTGGCATGGCCTGTGGGGCCGGCCGATCCGGTCCTTCGTGGAGGAGCACGATGTCGCCCGGACCCGCCGTCATGCAGCGCGCTCGCAGGCTGGTCGGGGTGCCGAGCACGCCGTCCAGGGTGCGCAGGGAACACCACGCGGTCTCGAGTCCAGCCAGGGCCACGGCCTGGGTCAGTCTGGGACTCGTCACCCCGAAGGGGGGGCGATACCAGGTTGGCCGCTCGCCGGTCAGGGCGCCCAGGCGCTGGCAGGCTTCTTCGAGCTCCGCCGCGCCCCGCTTGGGCGACCAGAACGAGAGCCAGGGATGATGACCCAGACCGTGGAGGCCGACCTCGTGTTCCGCAGCGATGGCGCGGGTCAGCTCGGGGTGCGCTTCGGCGCGGTCGACCAGCAGGAAGAAGGTGGCCTTGGCCCCGGCGTCGGAGAGGGCCTGGAGCAGGGCCTCTGTCGAGGCCGGATCCGGTCCGTCGTCAAAGGTCAGGGCGACCCAGGGGCGGTCTCCGCTGCCCCGGCTGATGGCCGGACCGAAGAACTCCCAGCCCGGATGGGTGGAGCCCAACATGACGCCACCGCTGATCGCCGCCAGGGCGGACCAGCTCACGGCAGATGCGGCTCCGAGCGGAAGCAGGCCGCCCATGGCGGCGCCGGCGGCACCCACGGCAGCCAGGCTGCTGCCGACTGCGATGCCGACCATCGGGTTGGTGCTCAGGGTTCGGTCCTCCGTCGCGCGATCGGGTCATACCACACCTCGCTCGGGGCGGACGCCACGTCGAGCCCCAGGGGGCCCCGTGCTGCGTGAGCGGCTCCACTCCCTCTGGGACCAGGTCCGGACCGAGCACAACACGCCCGGCCAGGTCGGCGGCGCGGTGGGGGTGGGGCTCTTTCTCGGCACGCTGCCGCTCTACGGCATCCACTTCCCCCTGTGCCTCGCTGCGGCCTGGCTGCTGAAGCTCAACAAGATCACCGTCTACGTCGCGGCGAACATCTCCATCCCGCCCATCGCGCCCTTCCTGATCGCCGGGGGCATCGCGTTGGGCGAAACCCTTCGCTTCGGGCAGATCCGCCCCCTGGATCTGGACCAGGCCCAGGGCTTCATCGCCGGCCTGGCGCTCCTCAGCGGCGAGCTGCCCAGTCTCTTCCTGAGCTGTCTCTTGGGTGACGCGGTCATCGGCGCTGTGCTCGGACTGGTGGGCGGCCTGACGGCCTGGGGCCTGGCCTGGCGCTGGCAACAGCGGGGCGACGGGGTCAGCGAGTAGCCCTCCGCTCCTCCAGCGCCGCCACCATCTTGGCCAGCGTGCCGAAGCGGGGGGCGATCGCGTGGGGGGTGGGGTTGCCGGGATCGAACACGTCGCCCGCCAGCAGGCTGATGATGCCGCGCCGGTACTGCTCCCGCTGGAGCTCCGGCGGGCAGAAGGCCGCGGCCATGAAGGTGCCGTCGTAGAAGGCCTTGACGGTCTCTTCGAAGGCCACGGTGGCCTTGCGCAGGTGGGCCTCCCAGGCGTCCAGCGCTTGGGCTGTACCGCCGGTCTCGATCAAGAGGTCAGCGAGCCGGGCGGCGGACTCCAGGCCCAGGATGATGCCCGACGAGAACACCGGGTCCAGGAACGACGCGGCGTCACCCACCAGGGCCCAGCCGTCGCCGTGGTACCGGGTCGCGATGCCCGTGAAGTCCTGGACCCCTCGGATGGGCTCCAGGCGCTCGGATCCCTCCAGGAATCGCAGGGCGTCTGGGGCCGCGTCCAGGGCCGCCTGCCAGCGATCGTCGCCGCCGTCGAAACCTGGGGTCATGACCACGCCCACGCTGGTGGTGCCGTCGGAGAAGGGGATGAACCACCACCACCCGTGCTCGAAGACGCAGACCGACACATCGCCGGTCTTGGCGGGCGGCGGGTGGTGGATCCCCCGGTGGTGGGCCACGATGGCCGCATTCTTGAGCTGGGGGTGGAGCTCCCGCAGGCCAAGCCGGCGGGCGATGAACTGGCCGCGGCCCATGCAGTCGAAGATCCAGGGTGCCTCGATCGTGCCCGCGGCGGTGTGGACCTGGCCGGGTAGGTCGACGTCGCGGACCGTGGTGTAGAGCGAGCGCACACCGGCGTCGGTGGCCTGGTCGCGGAAGCGCTGATCGAAGTCGTCCCGGAGGACCTGGTGGGCGTGATCCCAGGTCGTGCGGACGGCCTCGTTGAAGGGGAAGCGCACGCTCCGGCCGTCCTGGTGGAACACCGCGGCGTCCTTGCGCATGAAGCCGTCCATCGAGATGCCGATCCGCTCCAGGACGCGGTTTCCAAAGGGCAGCAGCGACTCTCCGACCGCTCGGAGCGGGGTCTCGTGCCGGTCGACGACGAGCACGTCCCAGCCCGCCCGGGCCAGCAGGGTGGCCAAGGTGCAGCCAGAGGGGCCGCCCCCGAGCACGATGGCGTCGGCTGTGCGCTCGTCGGGGCCCTTGATCGGCGTCATGGCGGCGTCCTTCCTCGGGGGCGGCAGAGGGGGCAGGCGGGCGCGCCGCGGTGCCCGGGACCCTGGCGAGGATGGTCGGGGCTAATGCTTGCAGAGCGCCACTGCAAGCGGTGCCATTGGTTCAACTTGGGGGGCTGACGAGAGGGGGCCGGGGTGCTATTACGAGGGTGGCACTGGCGCGGCTCTCTGCCGCCCCATCACCATCGCAGGGGTCTCACCACCCCAAAGTGGCTTCGTGCACCCCCTGGAGGGTTTCATCCTTCCGGGCGGACATTTTTTGGTCGATGAGAATTCCAGAATGAGCGGGGTGCGCGCGGCGCTCGCACCCTGACAGCAGACGCGAAGAGGACTGGATGAAGGGCAACAGCACCTGGCGCAATCGGGACACCTGGCAGTGCAACAACCACCTTCCGGTCGTGCGCTACCCCGCGGGGGTCCAGACCTGCTGGTACTGGGGTTGCAAGTCCAAGCGGCCCATCGAGGCCCAGCGGCCCGGGCCGGTAGAGCGCGTGGTCGAAGTCAAGCCCGCGGCCGCCAAGGTGCGGGCCCCTGCCGCCCGCAAGGCGCCTGTCCAGCCGCCGGCGGCCGAGGTCGACCAGTGCGCGTGGCACGAGTGTGAGAGCGCTCGGCGCAAGAACTCCAAGTACTGCTCGCGCGAGTGCAGCAACAAGAACGCGCGGGCCCGCTACCGCCGCAAGAAGGTCGAGCCCAGCGGCAAGGCCGCAGGCTAGTCCCCGGTCTCACAAGTTCGTGGGCGCTCACTTGCCCTCGCCGCGCTTGGCGGCCCGCTCTCGCTTTGATGTGACTCGGCCACACCTCATCCACACGATGACTCGTCACGGCTGCCGCAAAGCCAGGGCCTGGGGTCTACAAGCCGCCCAGGTCCAGGCCCACGTCGTCGCCATCACAGCCAACCTGAAGCTGCTCGCCTCCAGGCTTGCGGCAGGGGCCCTGGAGGCCCCCGCCGCCTGAGCTTCAGCCGCCGTGGCGCTGCACCAGCCGCGTCAGCATCGCCGCGACACGCTCTGCCTTCCGGATGAAGGTCCAGGCTTCCTCGGTGTCGACCAGCCCCATCACGGC
>Ga0209992_10000444_pt1 | contig 55412 bp, 45 predicted proteins | sample 2SBtaG_2_FD_182564 | JGI IMG/M metagenome (GOLD analysis project Ga0209992, IMG submission 182564) | Deep subsurface microbial communities from Kolumbo volcano to uncover new lineages of life (NeLLi) - 2SBTROV12_ACTIVE470 metaG (SPAdes)... | ecosystem: Environmental > Aquatic > Marine >... | reverse complement strand
GCGGGTCCGGGCGGGACCGGCGATGAAGGGCTCGTACTGGGTGTCTAGCGGCTTGAAGCCCACGCTCTTGGGCAGCTCCTCTTCGTCCAGGAGCCAGCGCACCAGGCGCCCGCTGGGGCTGATCCGGCGGGAAGCAAAAGTCTCCGAGGGGTCCGCCGCCTGGGGCACCAACAGCCGGTAGCGGACCAACGGCGAGCTGCCCATCAGCCGGTTGAGCAAGGACAGGCGCTCGGTGCGGCCGGTTCGGAGGACTCGGGTCGCCAGGTCGATGGTCAGGTAGGCCTGGTTCAGGTTGTCGTTCAGGTAGGCGAAGATCTTGCCGTAGCCGCTGGCGATCTCCGGCGCGATGGCCAACAGGAGCAGGTCGACGTCGTCACCGCCCAGGGCGAAGGCCTCGCGCAGCTTCCAGGTCCGGCCGCCGGGCTCGTCGCGCAGGCGCTCAGAGGCCTGGATCGCGGCATCGAGCCCCACCGGAGGGGGGACCTCGTCGATCTCGCCGTGGCTGTGGAGCAGTGCCTCGACTTCGTCGTCGGTGATGACCGAGCCCCAGTACTGGCCCTTCTCGCGCATCGCCGGCCGGAGTCTCTGCCGCCGGACGGCCTGGAGCAGCAGCAGGTCCGTGCGGCGAAGGCGACGGGCGAGTTCCTTGTAGACGTCGGACACGGGCGGAGTCTACCGAAGAGGGGCCGCAGCCCTCACTTCCAGGTGGCCTTGTCCTTGTTGCGGGCGGCGCCCAGCTCCTCGGCGCGGTCGAGCTCGTCGACCACGAAGCGGGCCAGCTCTTCGATGGCGCCCTGGTGGCTGAGGCCTTCCTTGAGCAGCGCGCTGAAGCCGCCCATGGGGCTCGGTTCGGCGGCTTTCTTCTGGTCGCCGCCACCGCCTTGGTCCTGGCCGCCGTCGGACTCCCCGCCGCCTTCCTGGGCCGCGCGGTGCAGCACCATGCCCTCGACGGCACGGGCCGCGATCTCCTCGGCGGAGTGGATGTGGTGGGCGCCGCCGCCGTGGTCGCCCTGGTCCACGTGGAACTGTTCGTGGGCGTAGAGCGCCTGGTCTTCGGCACTGGACGGGTCGAAGTCCTCGGACACGATGATGGACTGGTCCAGGGTCATCGCCCGTGCGTCCATGGCGTCCAGGGCCTCGGTCGCGAGCGCGCCCTGGTAGACGGTGCCGCCCCCCGGGAGAGAGCGCTTGCGCAGGCCGTCGCGGTCGCTCAGCCGCTCCGAGGTGCGCTCTCCGACCGCGCTGCGCTTCCGCTTCTTCATCGCGTCACCTTACCCGTTGCACAGGATGCTCTCGTCACATTCTCCGGGGATGTTGTGGATCCCCCAGCCCTCGTTGTCGCACGCCATTTGGCCCAGTGCGTCCTCGCAGTCCTTCCACGCAGCTCGGCCGATGTTGTCCTCACACCGGGCGATGGTCCACTCCGACGAGAAGATCGGCTCCATGGTGTCCAGACACTCCTGTTCCTGGGCGACCGGAATCCAGTCACAGGTGATGGCCCGGTCGCAGTAGGCCGCCGCGGCCTCGTCATGGGCGTCTTCGAGCTCGGGGGCCCCACAGGCCAGCAGCGTGATCCAGATCATGGCACTCGCCTATCCCCGTGCCGCGCACCGGACCCGCACGATGCGCTCGATGACGTCGACCGCTTGATCCAGCGCGCCCCTGGAGACGCTCTCATTGGCCTTGTGGGCCACGTCGATGCTGCCGGGACCGAAGATCAGCGATCGAATGCCCAGTCGCTCCAGGTTGCCGCCGTCGGTGCCGAAGCTGGCGGCCAGGGTGCCTCCTCGGGCCTCGGGACAGCAGGACTCGATCACGCCCTGGAGTGCGGTGCCGTCGGGGGTCAGCATGGCCGGGGTCACGGTGCCCGGTCGCCAGCTCACGGACGTGCCCGGCGGGAGCTTCAGAGCGCCCAGGCGCTCGGTGATCAGCCACCGCACCGCCACGGGGTCGTCGCCGGGCAGGGGTCGGTAGCCCACCTGGAGCTCGCACCGATCCGGCACCAGATTGATGGCCGTGCCGCCCGAGATCGTGCCCATGTTCATGGTCACGAAGGGGCGGTCGAGCATGCCGCGCAGGTCCCCCCGGGTGACCGATCTCAGCTCCACCTCCAGCCGCTCGAGCAGGGCGATCACCCGGCCCATCGCCCGGATCGCACTCGCGCCCAGATCGGGCTTGGAGCTGTGGGCGCTCTCGCCGTGCGTGGTGATGGTCAGGCCCACGTGGCCCGGGTGCATGCGAAAGATGCGGAAGTCGGTCGGCTCTCCGATCAGGGCCTCGGAGGGCCAGTCCTGGGGGCGCTCACCCAGCGCGTCGGCCAGCTTGGCCGAGCCGACGCACCCGATCTCCTCGTCGTGTGTCCAGACCAGGACCAGGCGTTGCCGAAGCTCGCTCAGATCGATCCGGGCCAGGGCGTGCAGGGCACAAGCCACGAAGCCCTTCATGTCGGCCGTGCCGCGCCCCACCAGCCGATCGTCGCGGGCGGTGAGCACGAAGGGGTCGCTGTGCCAGGGCTGGCCGACCACCGGCACCACGTCCAGGTGTCCGGACAGGATCAGGCCGTCTTCCCCCGGGGGGCCGATGCTCGAGATCACGTTGGCCTTGCCGGGGTCGTCCGGGTCCACCCGGAGCTCGGAGACGAAGCCCAGGTCTTCGGCGTGCTGGGCCACCTCGGACGCCAGAGCCTCGAGCGGGCGGTCGGACACCGAGGGGTGGGCGATCATGCGGCCCAGGGTCTCCAGGAGGGTCAACTGTCGTCCCCGTCCTCTTCTTCCTCGTCCTGTTCCTCGTCCCACCAGTTGTGAGGGGCTTTTCCGCGCACGCCCCGAAGTTCGATGTGGGGATCCAGGGCTTGGATCCAGTCGGCCAGGACCAGGTCCTGGGGCAGTGAGCAGCGAGAGCAGGTCGCTCCTGAAGCGATCTGGTCGAGCCCGCTCGGCAGGTCTCCTTCGCCCTGGGCACCCGCTTCCAGCTCTTCCTTGACGTGGTCCGGCATCGACGCGAAGACCTCCTCCTCGAGCTGGAAGGCCTGTTCCAGCAGCTGGGCCCCGCGCTCGAGCAGGCCGGAAGCCAGGGCCTGAGCGGCTTCCTGGTAGCGGCGGGCCACGTCGCGGAAGCGGCCGGGGTCGGCCTGGTGGTCGGCCCCTCGGTAGATCGCCCGCCGGTGCAGGTTCCGGGAGTCCCGGTGGGCGCTGTCTTCCGTCAGCTGGGCCGAACGAATGCCCTTGAGCCGGGAGACGATCGTCTTCAGGAATTCGTCCCGGAGCGCATTGGGGGACTTGACGTGCTTGGCCAGGGACTGATTCCCGAGCTTGCCCCCGGCCTTTTGCAGAGCTTGGCTGGCGGCGTCGCCCATGCCCACCCGTCCGCCGTGGGCCGCTGTGGCGGTCCGACGTCCAGGGTTCTTGGGCTTCTTGCGCTGTCGGTTCACGGCCGCAGTCTACCCGGTCTGAACGGCGCCTTGACCGCTGCGAAGCCGGGGCCGTAGACTCCGCGCTCGGCACACCGACCTCCCCACCGTCGGTCGTCTCATGGGGCAGCATTTGGATCGATCGCTCGCGCGGCTGCGACGCACGTTTGCGGGGGAGTCCTTGATCGGGCTGAGCCCCGTCGCCGCCGACTGCTGGGATCGCTTCGACGCCATGGCCGAGAAGGGCGAGAGCCGGGACCTCCCCGAGCCCTTCGAGGTGCCCTGGACCGAGGGGATTCGCGAGCTGCGTCCGTCCGTACGTCCAGAACCCAACGCCCCACTGCTGATGCGCCTGAACCGCAACCCCTTTGGTCTCGACTTCCCGTGGATTCGCCGCGAGGAGTACCGCCAGGGCCTCCAAGCCCGCGAAGACCGGGTGGCTTTCTCTACAGGTCGAGAGGACGCGCGCCGTATGCGGACGCGTCCCGCCTTCTCGAGTCCCGCCGAGGATCGTTTCGTGCTCGCCGCTCCCCCCACCCTTCGGGCCCGGATCCAGCGTTGAGCGCCGCGGCTTCTGGGACCGAGCCGGCACGGCGCCACTCCTCCTACGAGGTGATCGGCGAGGTCACCGAGTCCATCCACAAGCACCTGCTGGACCGCTACGACCTGGGCGAGAACCCCCCGCGCATCGAAGAAGACCTCAAGTTCGTCCCCAAGGACCGGGAAGAAGTCATCTACCTCTACATGTACCGGGCCACGCCGAACCTGAACCTGAACCGGGCCAAGAACCTGCGCCAGGCCCCGATCGAGGTGGACGGCGAGCAGTTCTACCACCGGGCACCCGTCCTGATGGACCTGCACTACCTGATCTGCGTGCACGCCAAGTTCCGGTCCGACGCCGAGCGGCTCCTGGGCTGGGTCCTGCTGACCATGCACGAGGCCGGCCGCCTGCTCTACCGGCCCCGCCGCTTCCTGCTGCCCGACGGTCGCCCGGTGGACAGCATCGGCCGCGACTGGGATCCCACGAACCTCGACGGGGATGGTCACTCGCTCCAGGTGGAAAAGGTCTCGGCGGCGATCGTCGAAGACCTGAGCCTGGGCGACGCGATCAACCTGTTCACGCTGCACGAAGCCCCCTATCGACCCTTCCTGACCTACCGAGCCCGGGTGGCCCTCGACGGCCCGCTCACTTCTGCCGGGGATGGCACCGTTGTCTCCCTTGGCAAACCGGGATCCCTTGGTATGGTCGGCCCCCCTCCAGCGGAACGCGGTGCGACCACCAGGAAGAGTGGTCGGATCTCCGGATCTTCTCCACCGCCTCCCAGGAGACCCCCGGGCCCTGCGCCTCACAACCTGAAGCGCATGCCCTCCCAAGAACCCGAGTCCGATTCCTGAACCGGAGGAGTCTTCTAGACCATGGATTACCAGACCCCAGGCGTATACGTTCGCGAAGTCGACAGTGGTGCCAAGCCGATCGCATCGGTTTCCACGTCAACCCCAGGTTTCCTGGGCCTGTTTCACTTCAGCCCGCCCACCGACGCCATCGCGATCACCGGATCCGACGGCGCCAAGGAGCTGACCGGCAAGGTCGTTCCCCAGCTCGTCGATGAGTCCGGCAAGGTCGCCGGCAACGCCGCCGACGCCGGCACCGCCCTGATGGAGGCCTTCCAGCTGAAGAGCCGCCACGTCAAGGACGTCGCCGCGCTCCTGAAGCTCAACGGCCACAAGGCCAAGGTCGAGAAGGGCACCAAGGGCAAGACCAAGATCAGCGACGGCACCAGCACGGTCAGCGTGCCGGACTCCGTGCTCGACGCCGCCGGCAAGGTCGTCTCCGACGACGACGCCGCGGTCGAGGACATGCTCAACGCCATCCACGGCAGCTTTGCCCTGGACAAGCCCGCCCCCAAGCACGCCAAGGACCTGCTGAGCGCCTATGGCTACAGCTTCTCCAGCGCTGCGGGCACCGCCATGCTGTCCGAGTACTCGGTGGCCCCGGTGGGCATCACCAACAAGAGCGAGTTCTTCCGCTGGCTGCAGAGCTACTTCTCGGAGTACTTGCTCTCGACCCGCTCGGTCGAGGACCTTGTCAAGCGGTCCATCGACGACGCGGACGAGGCGGCTGACGCGGTCTTCGAAGCCCTGGCCAACGACGCCGGCCTCAAGGCCGAGTTTGCGGACTTCCTGTCCCAGGCCCACGTCTTCAACTTCGTCGCAGGGGTCAACGGCTTCTTCGATAACGGTGGCGGCAAGTGCTACGTCTACCTGATGGGCGTCCAGGACACGGACTGCTCCATCCGCGAGAACCAGGCCGACAAGCTCGGGCTTTACGCCTTCGACGACTGTGACGACATGGCCCTCATGTGCGCCACGGGCCTGAACTTCAACCAGCAGAAGGAACTGTTGGAGCACTGCGAGACCCGCAAGGACCGCTTCGCGATCCTGGACGGTCCGATCGTCTCCGCCGGTGACATGGACGTCCAGGCGTCCGACAAGGGCTACGGCGCGGCCTACGTGCCGTGGGTCAAGGTCACCAAGCCCAGCTGGTTCACCGGCAACCAGGACCACATCTCGGTCTCCGGTCCCCTGCGGCGCAAGCTGATCAAGGCCGGCAAGAACGAGCTGTTCGTGCCCCCCAGTGGCCACATGTGCGGCCTGTTCGCCCGGGTCGACGGCGACCGCGGCGTGCACAAGGCACCGGCCAACGAGATCCTCATGGGGATCACCGGCCTGTCCCAGAACATCAACCGGATCGAGCAGGGTCAGTACAACGACCGTGGCATCAACGTGGTTCGGATCTTCAAGGATCGCGGCATCCGCGTCTGGGGTGCCCGCACCCTGGCCACCAAGTCCGACCCGTCCTGGAAGTACATCAACGTCCGGCGGCTGTTCATCATGGTCGAGCAGTCGATCATGACCGGCATGCAGTGGTCGGTGTTCGAGCCCAACGACCACAACTTGTGGGCCAAGCTCAACCGTGACGTCCGCGCGTACCTGCTGCGCGTCTGGCGTTCCGGGGCGCTTTTCGGCCGCACCGCAGAGGAAGCTTTCTACGTCAAGTGTGACGATGAGACCAACCCGCGGTATTTGATTGACGCCGGCCAGGTGAACGTGCAGATTGGCATCTGCCCGGTCAAGCCGGCCGAGTTCGTGGTCTTCAGCATTGGTCAGTGGGACGGCGGCGCCCTCATCGCGGAATAGCCCCACAGATCGTCAACCCCGTCAGGTCACCAAGTCGCCGGTGACATGGCACCCCAACCTGGAGAGAGAAAATGCCCAAGGGCACTGGAAACACCGAGGAGCTGTTCGGCAGCTTCAACTTCTACCTGGAAATCCAGGAGTACAACACCGACCACAAGCAGATCGTGGGCGGCTTCAAGAGCGTGAGCGGGATGGCTTCGGAGACGGAGATCATCGAGTTCAAGCAGGGCAACGACAAAGTCGTCCGCAAGAAGCCGGGACGCACTACCTACGCGAACATCGTGTTGGAGCGCGGCTACACGTCCACGGACACTCTGTTCCGGTGGCGGAAGAACATCGAAGACGGCCTGATTGACCGTCGCGCTGGCACCCTGATCATCATGGACAACGATGGTGAGACGGTCATCAGTCGCTACAACTTCTTCGAGGGATGGCCCTGCAAGTGGGAGGTCCCGTCGATGGACTCCGACAGCAGCGCCATGGCCATCGAGAAGATGGAAATCGCCGTCGAGAAGGTCGAGCGGGCCGACTCCTAGTCGTCCCGAGCTGACCTGATCAGCACTTGAGCGGGCCGGAGGGCATTGATCCTCCGGCCCTGCTCATGCTCTGCCTATGTCCCTCCTTCTGCCTCTGTTGCTGGATCTGCTGAACATGGAATTCAAGACCGAGTACGAGTTCTCCCTCCCCCGGGGCTACGTCGACAAGAACGGCGACGTCCACAAGGACGGCGTCATGCGCCTTGCCACCGCCCGGGACGAGATCGCACCCCTCAACGACATGCGGGTGCAGCGGAATCGTGCCTACCTGATCATCGTCCTGCTCAGCCGCGTGGTGAAGTCCCTCGGCTCGCTGAGCGAGGTCAACGCCACCATCGTCGAGAACCTCTTCGCGGGCGACCTGCGCTTTCTCGAGGAGATGTACAACCGGATCAACGAGGACGAAGCCACTGTCCGCGTGACCTGTCCGGAGTGCGGCTCCAAGTTCGAGAAGGAGTTCGGTCGCCTGGGGGAATCGTAAGCTACCCCCTTGAGAGCATCTTCAAGGAGGTAGCGTTCATTGCCTACCACTTTCACTGGGATCGCGAGACCGTGTTCGAGATGACGCACAAGGAGCGTCATCTCTGGGTCAAGCAGATCTCCGCCATCAACGAGAAGATCAACTCCCGGTAGGACTCGCCAGATGCCACAGCGGCCCGGCATTCACATCGACCACAAGGTCCTCCCGTCTCGGCCGGGTGGGGTGGTTCGCTGTGATGTCGCGGGCCTGATCGCCCCGATCTTTCCCGACCGCTGGCCGACCGATGCCAGCCGCGGTGACTTCGTGGAGATCCAGCTCCGGCGCTTCGCCGAGCTGCTCGACCACCCCTTCCTGCCCCTGTTCGACGCCATTTCGGTGGCCAGCGTTCAGGCCTACTTCGCCAACGGCGGCGAAGAGATGCACCTGTTCGGGGTCTGCCTGAAGGGACCGGAAGACCTCCAGGAAGGGCCTCTGGCCGAGCCCCTCGGTGCGCTGCTGCCGCTCCAGGATCGGCTCATGGCCGAGGAGGACATCGCGCTGCTCGCCTGCCCCTGGGCGGCCAGCTTGCCGGCGATCCGGTTGCCAGGCGGCCAGCTTCAGGGCGGCGCCGACGTGCTGTACGACGCCCTCTTGGACCACTGCCGGCGTGTGGTCAATCGCTTCCTGGTCATGGACGCCCCGGCCCACTTCCACGGCGAGGCCCTGCACTCCTGGGTCACTCGCTTCCGGGACCAGAGCGTCGAGAACCGGGCTTTCGGGGCGGTCTACTACCCCTGGCTGCGGCAGGGGAGGGTGGGCCTGTTGCCGCCTTCTGGTGGCATCCTGGGTGCCTATGCGCGGTCGGACCGCGAGCACGCGCCTTTTGGCGTGGGCTGGTCCCCCGCCAACATCAACCTGGTCGGGTACACCGCCCCCGAGGTCGATCTCGACTGGTTCGAAGCCGGCGAGCTCGCCAAGGCCGCGGTGAACCCGCTGGTCATCCAGCCGGGTCGCGGCATGGTGATCTTCGGGGCCCGCACCCTGTCCCGCGAAGCCCAGTGGGAATTCATCAATTCCCGCCGCATCGTGTCGATGATCTCAGAGCAGCTGCGTCGGGACAACGAGTGGGCGGTCTTCGAAGAAAACGGTCCCAGGGTCTGGAAGGCCCTGGAGCGCGACGTGCGGCATCGGCTCAACCTCTTGTGGCGCCAGGGCGTGCTCACAGGGGAGAGCGAGGAAGACGAATACCAGGTCTGGTGCGATGCCCAGACCAACACGAAGACAGATCGGGACGCGGGCACCCTCAATGTGAAGGTAAGATTGCGTCCGATCTCGACGACAGAGCACATCACACTGGACCTGCGTCTGGGCGAGCGCTGAGGACTCAACGATGGCAAGCGACGATGCACTGGCCGATCCCCACGGTGGGTACTTCTTCGACCTCGAGATCAAGGGGATCGAGCTCGCTCGGTTCACGGAGATCTCGGGCCTGAAGACCTCCAGCAACGTCTTCGAGATCGAAGAGGGCGGCGTGAACCACATGGTTCACAAGCTGCCTGGGCAGTCCCGCTACGAGAACATCGTGCTCAAGTCCGGCGTGACCGGATCGGTCGAGCTCGCCGAGTGGCGGGGCGAGGTCCTCAAGGACTCGTTCAACAAGGACTCCCTGTACCGCAGCGGCTCGATCATCCTCCGCAACAACAAGGGCGACGAGGTCATGCGGTGGGAATTCGTGGACGCCTGGCCGGTCGCCTACGAGGGCCCGAGCCTGAATGCCGGGAGCTCCGAGATCGCGGTGGAGACCTTTGAGCTCGCCCACCACGGCCTCAAGGTCACCAAGGGGGCGAGCAGTTGAGCACGCCTGCTGCCAAGACTGCTGGCGAGCGCATGCTCGAGCGGCTGGAGCGTCGGAACGCCCGGCGTCCGGGCGTCGGGCTGAGCGCGACCTACTTCGATCGCTTCGGGCTCACCGACCCATTCGGTGGCGAGGCCGGCTTCCAGCGCTCGCGGGGACCCACGGGCGGCTTCACCTACGTCTCAGGAGCCGCTTGGCGCGAGCACCGGCGGCAGCTCGAGCACTCGCGGACGTGGCGAGACCGTCGGTACGTGGAGTTCTCGGATCGCATGTCTGGCCAGCAGACCGCCAGCCGCTTCCAGGCGGCACCGTTGGGCCAAACGGCCCTCGGGCTGGGCTTTGGGCCTGCGCTGTCGCTGTCGGACCTCGTGTTTCCGGACCACTCCGCGCCCGAAGGGGAGACCGCCGAGCTCGCCGAAGAGCCCCAGCGCTCGCCCTGGCTCGGTGGACCGCTCCACTCCACCACGAGCGTCACGGACAGCGCCTGGCACCGGTCCCCCTGGACCCCGGCTCGGGTCGTCCGTCCTTTCCAGCGGGTCGGCGATCGGCTGGCACTGGCCCAAGCCGCGTCCGATCCGGTCCAGCGGGCCGTCGCTGCGGCCACCCCTGCTGGTGGCGTGCGCCGCCGCACCCAGCGCGGTCGTGACCTGACCCGGACCGTCTACGAAGACGTGGCCCAGGACCGCAGCGTGCGGATCCGGCGGGTGCTCCGCCGGGCTGCCCCCACGGTCAGGACCGTCATCGAGGACGCTCTGCCCGAGGCCTCGGCCCGGCCCATCCAGGTCGCCCGCAGCCGCATGCCCACGGCGGCGACCCAGTCTCGGCGGGGCCTTCGGACCGCTTGGTACGGGCGCACGCCGGCGACCCGTGCTCTCGAAGCCAGCCGCCCCCAGACCCGGCCCACCCAGCGGACCCGGTCTCGGGTACCCGCGGCATCCCCGACCCGCCGGACCCCCCGCTCGACCCGCACCAGTCCCCTGACTGAGCCGGCCGCTGTCCGGACCCTCGATCGCGGGTCCAGGGCGGCGCGCAGCCTGGCCCCCCCGGGTCGACAGCCGGACCCACGAGCCCCGACCTGGCGCGGTACCCGCCGTGCGGTCGCCAGACTGGTGGCGACTGGTCCAGGCCTGGGCGCTGAGTTCCCCGAGACCGCTGACGCCTTCCCAGCCCTGACCCGTTCTCGGCGACCGCGCTCCCCACGAGTCGCACGCCTCGCGGACAGTGCCCTGGCCACGCGGCTCGGCCCGTGGAACGAGGCCCCCGAGGCGCCGTCCCGCGCCGGTGGCTCACTGTGGGCAGCGAGCCGAGATGCGGGCGGCACGCCGTGGATGGCGCGGGCTGTCGGCAGCGCCGGGCCGCCGTCGGCGCGGCCTGTCGGGCGCGGCACTGGCCCGGGACCCCGCCGGCTGCCCCACTGGCGGCCGGTCCTGGGCGCCAGCGATCTGATCCTGCCCGAGAGCGTGGTCGAGGCGGTCGCCCCCGCGACCCAGGAGCCTCCCGCGAGTCCCTGGGTCAACTCGCCCTTCCGGCCCGCAAAGGTGGTCGGGGGTGCGCTGTCTGTCGTCGAGCGCCGGTCCTCTGTGGCGGCGCGGCTGGCGGCCGTCATGCCCGCACACTTCCAGGGCGCCCGCACGGCCGCTGCCGGCGCGGCTGCCTTCCGCGGAGCCCGCCAGGGCGGCGGCGCCGGCGGTGACTTCCGAGGCGCCCGGGTCGCCAGGCCTGGCTCGGCTGACTTCCACGGGGCCAGCACCGGGCACGGCCGTCGGGACACCTTCCACGGTGCCCGTACCGGCTCGGGCCACGCCGGCGAGTTCCGCGGCGCGGCCCGTCACCGGACCGAGGGCCAGGCCTTGCGCGGCGCCCCGTCCGCTCCGGGCAAGAGTGGTGAATTCCAGGGTGCGCCGACGGGGCGGGCCCAGGGCGATGACTTCCAGGGCGCGCGGAGCGGTCGCAAGGACCAGGGCCGGTTCCAGGGCGCCGCCAAGGCCACCGACAGGGCACCGGACTTCCAGGGGGCACCCACCGCGACTCGCCCCAAGGGCGCCTTCCAGGGTGCTGCCTCAGGCCAGGCCGATCCGGGTGACTTCAGGGGCGCCACGACCGCAGCCGACCGATCGGCTGACTTCCAGGGTGCCCCGGTGGCCGACGCCGACCCCGGCACCTTCAGTGGCGCGGGCGTCGCCGATGGCCCTTCGGGCTCCTTCCAGGGCGCAGGCCGCGCCCGCACGCCTGCTGGCGAGTTCTCCGGTGCCGAGACGGCCGCGGGCCGGGGTGCCGACTTCTCCGGTGCGCCTGTCGGCTCTGCCAGCGCAGGGGACTTCCGCGGCGCCGGTCTCGGCCGTGCTCCCGAGGCCCGGTTCCGCGGGGCGGGTGTACGGCGGGCTCTCGCCCGGGCCTTCGACGGGGCGGCCACTGCCCGGCAGGCCGCCGGTGGGTTCAGCGGAGCGGCCCTCGGACACGCGAACCCGCGCCCGTGGAGTGGCGCAGCGGCGGCACGCGCCGAGCGGGTCAGCTTCTCCGGCGCTCCGGTGGGCGAAGGGCAGGCCCCCGACTTCAGCGGCGCCGTCCTGCGGCGCAGCGGCTCTCGGCCTTGGACCGGAGCGGGCACCAGCATCACCGGCGCGGGCCCCTTCACCGGCGCCACCCGTCGCACGACTGCGGGCGGCAGCTTCGACGGGGCCGGCGTGGCGCACAGCCGGTCTTCGTCCTTTGCCGGCGCCACCGCCCACGTCACCGATCCCGGCGACTTCGCGGGTGCGGGTCTGGGCAGCGGTCGCGCCTTCCCCTGGAGCGGAGCCAGCACGGCTGAGCTCCTGGAACGCGCGGTCGACATCCAGCGGCAGATCGCTCGGGGCGAGACGCGCCGTTCGTGGAGCGTCGCGGGCGACGGCACATTGCCCCGGGTCGTGGACCAGGCCCTCGAGGCCCTGGACGCCGTCGAACAGGCCGCCACGGCAGCGCGGTCTCCATGGGCCCAGACGCCCTACACACCCGCCCACCGGGCCCGTGCCACCGCTGTCGCGGCGAGCCGCCAGGCCAGCGGACCGGCTGTGGGCGACGCCATCGTTCGGGCGGCCGAGCGCATGGCCGCCGTCTCCCGTGCCTTGTCGGCGGGCGCGGGCACGACCTCTCCCGTGCCGCGCTGGTCGCCCGTTGGGCCGGCCCAGTCCCTGGCACAGCCCTTCAGCGGCGCTTCCTCGGCGACCACGCCCGACGGCGACTTCGACGGCGCGGCCACGGGCCAGGCCCGGGATCGTGCGTGGCGCGGCGCTGCGCTGGGGTCGTCGGCCGGTGGTGGCTTCTCTGGCGCCGCGAGCCGCCGGACCGGATCCGGTGGGTTCGCCGGCGCTGGCGCCTGGCGCACCCCCGAGACCGCGTGGCTCGGCGCCGGCAGCGTGCGCGGCGGCAGCGCGGACTTCGACGGCGCCGGCGCGTGGCGCACCCCTGACGGCACCTGGCAGGGCGCTGGTTCGGCGACCACACCGGCTGGTTCGTTCACCGGCGCCGCTTCCCGCCGCGCCGGATCGGCGGGCTGGATGGGCGCGGCCAGCGCCCGCACGGGCCGTGGCGCGTTCTCTGGCGCCGGCGCCTGGCGCACACCTGAGTGGGCCTGGCTGGGTGCCGGGACCTCGACCGCGGGGCCTGGGGCCTTCGACGGTGCGCCCACCGGTGTCGGCTTCGATCCCGGCTTCACCGGCGCGGCCTTCGGATCCAGCCTGGCCCGGGACTTTGCCGGGGCTCGGGCGGGTCGGACCGCGTCTGGCGACTTCCGCGGGGCCACCACCTCTGCGGCGTCTGTCACAGGACTCGCCGCTGCCCGCACCGGGCGGACCCCAGCCGGGGACTTCCGCAGTGCCCGCACCGCCCGCACGGCCCCTTCGGGCACGGTCGTGGCCGGCTCCACCCCGGCTCGCGCCGGGCTGCGCGAGACCCTGGACGGCGTGGCCGTCGAGCACGCGGGCCAGTCTGCCCCGGGCTGGGCCGTCCGGGCCACCGGGCGCACCTTCCTGAACACGACCGGCGATCTGGTCCAGTCCCTGGCCGAGGCCCGGGACCCCCTGGAGATCATCCAGGTCATCCTGGATCGCGGCGATCGACTCGCCGTGAGTCGGAACCTGCCCACCCCGGTCGCCGAGGTCATCCGCCAGATCCGCGCCACCGCGGCCCAGGACATGGTGCCGCCCCGCCTGGCCGCCCAACGGGCCGCCGATGCCAGCCACTCGCCCAGTGCCACGGTCATGCGCCGGCGCCGGGCCCAGAGCCTGCCCAGCACGACCCGGGTGGTGAGCGGCGGCGCGTCCCGCGGGGCCCCGAGCATGACCGCCGCTGGCGGTGTGGCCGGTGGCAAGCTCAAGCAGCTCGCCTCGCGCCTGCAGAACCTCATCCACCTGGTCCAGGTGGAGGGCCAGCTCTCCGACGCCCAGCGCCAGGTCCGCCTGGCTGCCGAGGGTGCAGAAGCCTCTCCCATGGAAGACGGCGAGCCCGGCGGCGCTCGTGCAGCAGCCAAGGCGGGGGATCTTGAAGCGCTCAAGCGCGAAGTCTTGAACAGCGTGAGCCGCGAACTCGAGCTGCGCCGCGAACGCGGACAGGAGGACTCCGATGGCAACTGGTGGTAGCAAAAAGGCGAGCTTTACCAGCTACGAGATCAAGTCAGACGGCACCGTCGGGGCTGAGGTCGAGAGCTTCTCGGTCCAGTACAACCCCAAGGAGATCAAGTCCGACAAGGCCTCGAAGTGGCAGAAAAAGGACAAGCAAGGCGCCGAAGGCGCACAGTTCGAGTACCAGCAGGGCGAGCCCCGCACGCTGGTGATGGACCTGTTCTTCGACACGTCGATCGACGACATGGGCAACGTCGAGAAGAAGTGGGTCACGGGCCTGCTGCGCATGACCAACCCCAGCGTCACTGCGCCCGACGGCGGCGACAAGAAGTACCCGCCGCTGGTCACGTTCGTATGGGGCGACTTCAAGTTCACGGGGATCGTGGACAAGATCGCCGTGCAGTACCTGATGTTCAACAGCAACGGCGACCCGGTGCGCGCCAAGGCCAACGTCTCCATGAAGGAGTACACCCTCAAGGAGTTCGACAAGGGCACCGGTGGGGCTGCGGTCAGCGCGAACCTGGTGGACCTGTCCGGACAGGAAGGGACCATCGATACCCGGGACCTGACCGTGATCGAAGCCCAGGCCGGGGACACGGCCAACTCCCTCGCCAACGAGCACGGCACGTCGTATCAGGCCGTCTGCGACGCCAACGGCATCGACGACCCCAACGAGGACCTGGCCGGCCAGGAGATCGTCATTCCATCGGGGAGCAGCTCCTCGTCGTCGTCGGGCGACTCCGGTTCCGATGCGGCGGCTGCGGCGGACGCGGCCAGCGACGGGATCTCCACGGCCGCCGACCTGCTGGACAGCGCAGAGGCTGTCTACAGCTCGGCCAGCGATCTCTTCTGAGGCAGTAGTCAATGAGCGACAACACCGAGTCCCAGAGCGCTGCCAGCTTCACGTTGACGCTGGGCGGCTCCGACATGACCCAGGCCGACAACAAGGGCGTGGAGACCCTCATCTTCGAGGACCACGTGGACATGGTCGCGATGGTGACCGTGCGCCTGAGTCAGATCGGCGACGAGGGCGATCTGCCCTGTGCGATCGGGGACGAGCTCAAGCTGACCATCGGCACCAGCGGGACCGAGGTCTTCCAGGGCGAGGTCGTGGGCATGGAGCCCAGATTCAGCGCCAAGGGGGGCACATCGCTCACCGTGCGGGCCCTGGACAAGGTCCATCGGTTGGGGCGCGGTCGGAAGACCCGGGTCTTCGAAGAGATGACCGACGCCGACGTCGTGTCGTCCGTCGGGGGCGAGGCCGGGCTGTCGGTCGACACGGACTCGACCGACGAGACCCTGCCCTACATCCTGCAGCGCAACGAGTCCGACATCGCCTTCCTGAAGCGCCTGGCTGCCCGCAACAACTACATCCTGCGCATCGCCGACGGCAAGCTGACCTTCAAGAAGCCCCAGTTCGAGGGCTCCGGCTATGCCATCGCCATGGGGGACAACCTCCAGGACTTCCGGGTCTCGTACAACACCACCGGTCTGGTCCAGAACGTGGTCGTGCGCGGATGGGATCCCGAAGCCAAGGAAGAGATCGTCGGCGAGGCGGCGGCAGGCGACGTGGACCAGATCGGGTCGGGCAGCCTGGGCGTGGACACCGCCGGCGCCTTCGGGGACTCCACGGCGTATGTGACCGACGTGCCCGTGAGCTCCCAGTCCGGCGCCGACGCCGTGGCCAAGGCCGAGATGAACCGGATCGCTCGCCAATTCGCCCGAGGCACCGCGAAGATCGCCGGGAACGAGACCGTGCGGGCGGGCACGATGGTGACCTTCAGCGGGATCAAGGCCGCCGTGAATGGGACCTGCTTCGTGATCGGCACCCGCCACACGGTCAGCACGGCCACTGGGTACACGGTCGAGCTGACGTTCTGCTCGACGAGCGAAGGCGAGGCCGGCTGACCCAGCCTGGGTGACCCGCCCGATGACGCCCGGGGGGGAACCCCCTATAATCGCCACCCCCGCACGCGATGCTGGCCGTTGTGGGCGGGGGCGGAGGCGGTGAATGGCGAGTCCCAAGGAGTACCTCGGCAGAGGCTGGGGCTTTCCCTTCTCGTTCGACCCGGCTCGGGGGGGCGTGGGCCTGTCCGAGTACGAGGAGAACATCCGCCAGTGCATCTCCATCATCCTGTCCACCCGTCCGGGTGAGCGACAGATGCTCCCGGACTTCGGGTGCCGGATCCACGATCTGCTCTTTGCCCCCAACACCGCGTCGACCGCTTCGAGCATCGCCCACTACGTGCGCGGTGCGATCGGGCGCTGGGAGCCGCGGGTCGAGGTCACCGAGGTCAAGAGCGAGCCCCAGCCCAACGGCACCATCTCCGTCCAGGTCGACTACACCATCCGGACCACCCGCTCTCCGCAGGTGGTCGTGCACGTTCTCACCGCCACGCGCTGACCTTCCACCGTGTGCCCACGGCGTGGCTGGCCCCGGCGGTCCGCACGGCACACAACAGGATGCTTGAAGCATGCCCATTCGCCCGCCAAACCTGGACGACCGTCGCTACGCGGACATCGTCAACGAAGCCCGCCGGCTGATCCCCCAGTACTGCCCCGAGTGGACCAACCTCGGGGACGCCGATCCGGGCATGACCCTCGTCCAGCTGTTCGCCTGGATGACGGAGATGACGATCTTCCGGCTCAACCGGATCCCGGACAAGACCTACATCCACTTCCTGAACTTCATCGGCGAGGAGCGCCGCCCGGCTGCTCCCGCGGTGGTCCCGGTCACGTTCAACCTGCGCAACGAGGGCGTCCAGGAAGTCCCGGAGTTCGCTCGGGTAGCCACCCGCCAGCGCGAGGGCCGCCCGGCGACGACCTTCCTGACGACCGAAGGCCTGACCGTGCACTCCAGCCAGCTCATGCGCATGGTCACGGTGCGGGGTGGCGCCGACCCGGCGGTCCGGGAGATCCCCTTCTCCCACCTGGACACACATCCGTCGGCGCTGGTGTTCGGGGGTGGTCGCGGCGTCCAGCTCTTCGACATCGATCCGGCGAGCTATGGGCCGACCGCGTATTCGCCCCACCACTTCCTCTACGTGGGTCACGACGACCTGCGGCTGATGGACCTGGAAAACGACGGCAAGCGCCGGCTGGGCCGGCTCCAGATGCGTCGCAAGGCCGAGGGCGACACCCTGTCGCTGATCGACTTCTTCCACTGGGAGTACCCGACCGTCGAGGGCTGGGCCCCGGCGCCCCTGGCCCTGGAAAAGGAAGAGGTCCTGGGCATGCCCGAGCACTCGCTGCTCACGGCCATGCCGGGCATCATCCCGATCGAGCGCTTCGGCGAGCAGCACAATGCCTTCCCGCTGCCAGAGACCGTGGCGGAGCAGCGGTGGTGGGTCCGTGGCCGACTGGACTACGAGCGCTGGATGGCCGCCCGCATGGAGGAAGACCTCCACGTCTTCTGGCAGGACGACCGCGGGGGCGAGAAGCGAGAGGTCAACACCTGGCGGGTGCGCTCGTCGGGCCGCACCTTGGAGTTCTTCCTCCAGGATCTCCCCCCGATCAAGGCCGGCTGGACCGTGCGTCTCCAGCTGGTCGACCGGGGCATCCACGCCGGTGAGCGGGATGCCCTGCCCGAGTACCGCTGGTCCTTCCGTCGCGGAGAGACCTGGGAGCGGGTGCCGAGCGAGCGCATCCGGGTCGAAGGCACCCTGGTCACCTTGACCGGTCCCTTCCCAGAGATGAGCCCCGATGGGTTCAACCTGCGGGCCGAGCGCACAGAGACCGTGGCCATGCGGCGGCTCTGCACCGAGCTCGACGTGGACATCAACTGGTCCCGGCCCATCGAGATCACGATGTTTGCTGGCGATGACCCCCGACGGGTCGAAGAACAGCTGATCGACGAGGCCCCGTGGTCTCCGTTTCAGCTCACCCCGGCCGTCACACCGACCATCGGTCGCAAGTGGTACATCGGCACCGACCTGTTCGAGAACCGCAAGCAGGAGCCGGTCCTGATCGAGCTCGAGCTGAGCTTCGAGTGCAACGGGGAGCCGGTGCCCGAACCGGTCTCGGACTACCTGCTCCAGCTGACCTACCGCGCCGAAGACTCCTGGCGCGTGGTGTACAGCAAGGACAAGAAGTACGCCGGCTTCACCTTTGCCAAGCTCGACAAGGACAAGAGCGCCCACAAAAAGGCCGGCGTGCGGCGGGTGCGCTTCACCCTGGACCCCAAGACCCAGCTCAAGGGTCTGGCCCGGCACGAGGTGGCTGGCCGGGAGACCACCTGGATCCGGTTCGAGCTCGCCAAGGCGAACCTGAGCCAGAAGGACGAGGACGGCAAGCTCCAGCCCATCGTGCCGCGCATCCACGTGGTCAAGCTGGGTGCGAACAAGACCCTGGGGGACGGGAGCTACGACGAGCCGCTGCCCAACCCCAAGCTCGCCGAGGTCGTGCACCGCGAACACAACCGGCGGCTCACCCGCTGCGTCACCCGGGTGGCGGGCAGGACCGGTGAATTCCACCCGTTCTTCCCCTTCATCGACATCGATGACGAGCACCTGGCGGTCTACATGCAGTTCGACCGGCCGCTGCCGGCCGGGGGCAACCACACGGTGCACTTCCGCTGTCGGGGCGAGGCCAGCTTGCCCGAGGACAGCTACGTCGACTGGGAGATCCTGGAGCCAAAGAAGCACGGCAAGACCCAGTGGCGTCGGGTCGTGTCCGGCGCCGAGACCGACCCGGACGACACCGGTCCCGGTCCCTACCAGCTGACCAGCACCGGGGTGCTGAGCTTCGTGCTCCCGGACCCGGGCAAGGGCCTGCCCGACGACGGCACTTTCTGGCTGCGCGGCCGGGTCGAGGCCAAGGGCGAGGTCGGGGTGTCTCGCCTGCCGGCCCTGCCACCGGTCACCCACGTGTTGTTGAACACCGTCAACGCCGTGAACCTGGTCAAGTTCACCGAAGAGCGCTTCTCGGGCCAGGGTGTGCCGAACCAGGTGCTCCAGCTCGCCAGGCGACCGATCTACGTGCACCCCAAGGAAAAGGACCAACAGGTCTTTCCCCGCAAGGAGCGCTTCAAGGACCTCGAGGTCTTCGTGACCGGGTCTGGTGGGGCCTCGTTGAAGTGGTCGGTGCCCAAGACGGGAATGCTCATCACCGCGGACAAGAACGCGAGGGCCTTCGAGGTCGACCCGGTCGACGGCATCCTGCGCTTCGGCAACGGGATCCGCGGGCGGATGCTCCCCGTTGGCACCCACAACGTCCAGGTCAAGACCTACTACGGCGTGCCCGGCGCCAAGGGCAACGTGAGCACACACGAAGTGATCGTCGCCGACGGACTGGGCGACGTGCACGTCACCAACCTGCTGCCAGCCACCGGTGGTCGGGACCCCGAAGCGCTCGAAGAGATCATGCGGCGGGCGCCCAGCATCCTGACCAGTCGGGATCGCGCTGTCACCCGCCAGGACTTCGAGATCATCGCCCGGGAAGCCTCGGGCGAGGTCTCTCGGGCCGCGTGCAACGGCGAGATGGGCCTGGACGGCACGGTCGAGGTGGTCATCCTGCCCCATCGTCGCGAGGGCGAGATCGTGCCCGACCAGTTCCTGGCCGGCTCGACCCGGGATCACGTCGAGAAGTACCTGGCCCGTCGCAGCCTGATCAACGTGGAACCCCAGGTGCGCCTGGCCAGCTTCATGCCGCTGGACGTGTCGCTGACCGTACGGCTGCGTGGCAACGCCAACCCGATCACCGTGCGCGAGGCGGCCATCATCTGGGTCCGCCGCTTCCTGGACCCCTACGATGGCGGCCTCGAGGGCGACGGCTGGCCGTTCGGCGGCACTCTGTACGCCCAGGACTTCGCCCGCCTGGTCACCCAGATCTACGAGGTCCGGCACGTGTCGGGCGTGGCGCTGTACGACCGGACCGAAGCGTCCGGCCGCACGGGTCGTCAGCGCCCGGGCTGGGAGGAAGGCTCGGGGACCCAGGAGCTGGTGCTCGACAAGGCCGACCTGTTCTACTGCCAGCGGGTGCGCATCCAATTCGAGGATGGGCTGTCGTGACCCGCAACCTCCCGGTCCCGACCAACCGCCCAGTACCGGCTGTGCCGGGGGACTACCACCACCTGGAGACGGTGGTGGTCGTGAACTACCCGATCCAGGAGGCCCGCCAGTACCTGCGGCGCAACCTGGGCAACGGGGTCGACTTCATGCTGGTCGAGGCGTCGCGCGGCGAGCGCATCGGGGCTGTGCGAGCGGTCCAGGTCAACCCGGCTGGCGGCGGCGAGCCCGTGTTCATCGAGGCCGTCAGCACCCTGCCCGACGGCACCCTGGCCGGCCCCTACACGCCCGAGGGCCTGATCACCCGCGCGGCCCGGGTCATCACCAGCGACGGTGGGCAACCCAAGGCCCTCGACCCCCGAGACGACATCATCCTGCACGTGCCGGTCAAGAGCTACATGCGCTTCCTGCCAGGGGTGTACCAGGGCGCGGGCGGCACGACGGAGCGCTCGACACCGGCACCGGCGAGCACAGCCAGCGCACGGGAGTGGGGCGAGGTGGCGCCCACCGTGGGGCCCATCGCCGACGCTCGCAACACGGACGCCATGCGGCGCTTCCTGCTCATGTTCCAGCACCTGATGACCACCGTGGTCGACCAGGTCCAGGACATGCCGTCGATCACGAATCCGCTGACCTGTGACGCCCGCTTCCTGCCCTGGATCGCGTCGTGGGTCCAGTTCGGGCTGGACGAGTCGCTTCCGCTCCATCAGCAGCGAGAGCTGGTGCGCCGGGCGATCCGACTGTACCGGACCCGCGCCACCACAGAAGGCGTCCAGGAGATGATCCGGGTCCTGACCGGCACCGAGGTCGAGGTGCGGCCCCGGGTGCGGCCCCAGCCCTTCGTCGTGGGTGGCTCGAACCTCGCGGGCGGGCGCACGGTCTCTGACCGCTACTCGAAGAACGAGCCTTCGGCCTGCTACCTCATCCAAGAAGACCGGGAGAAGATCCTGTTCTTCGTGCTCGAGCTGCCCCCCAAGGAGCAGTTCGACAAGTCCCACTCCGAGCGAGCCCCCCTGGTGCTGAAGCAGATCACGCGCATCGTGACCCAGGAGAAGCCCGCCCACATCACCTTCACCATCCAGTTCAAGGACGCCTCATGATCGGGAACACCGACCTGGTTCGTCTCGAAGCCTTCGAAGGCCTGTGCCTCACCTCTCAGGACCTCGGCGACGAGCAGCTGTACCACCGGCGCAGCCTGCATCGGCACACCCACTACCTCTACGGCTACGGCGTGGTCCAGGGGCTCAAGGTCGAGCTCGAAGTGCGCAAGAAGAAGTACTTCGCCGTCATCCAGGGGGGCTACGGCATCACCCGCATGGGCCAGGGCGTCTTGCTCAAGGAAGCCGCCGCGACCCCCGTCCCGGTTCCCAAGGACGACGGCGAGTACATCCTGTGGTTGTTCCACATCGAGGGACCGGACGGCGACGACCGGCCCAAGTTCGACAGCACCGAGATGCTCAAGGCCCGGGTGCGAGAGGGCGCCGCCGTCAAGATGCTGCCGGGGTCCGAAGAGCCCGAGGACGCCGTGGCCCTGGCTCGGATCAACGTGCGCCTGGGGCGGTTGGTCCACGTCAAGACGCCGGTGCCCCGTGCCGGCGCTCCCTCGCGCAAGGCCGAGAGCTACCTGAAGCACCCGGTCGCCGAGTTCATTCGCTTGAACCGCAACGTGATGCAGAACCTGTTCCGCACCGCGCTGGTCAAGAACCTGGAGCTCAGCGCACTGGCCTTCAACAGCTCTCTGGTGAGCTCTGAGTTCCTCCTCATCGAGGAGGGCACCAGCGACCGGGTGCTCTACCGCACCGCAGGCACGCTCATCACCTATGCCCACGACTGGTACACCGAGCTGCCCAAGACCATCGCCCGCGTCGACAAATTCAAGGTGTTCGTCCAAAAGGTGAACGCTGAGATCCCGGGCCGCGACCAGCCGGACGACGTGTGGCTCAAGTGGTTCGACAAGTTCGAGCGCCTGTTGCAGCCCCTGGGCAAGATCAGCGAGGAGCTGGAGAAGACGGCCGCCGCCAAGCGGAAGTAGGCCATGGACATCGGCTCCCCGACCGCGGACACCGTCATCGTTCAGGTCCAGGTCGTGGATCTGGTTCCGAAGAGCCTGACGCTGGAGCTGCCGACGTTCCTCAAGAGCGGCGACCTCACCCAGCGAGTGGCCAGGGACGCTGGTCTGGGCGCCCACTGGGAGGACGGCAATCGTCGGCTCTATTGGCTGCGCGCCCGTGGGCGGCTGATGACCGACGAGGAGACTCTGGGGGACCTGGGCGTGGTGCGCGGTGAGCTGCTGCACCTGCTTCCCCAGCCCCCCGCTGGCGCCCAGGTGGTGGAGCAGGTCCCGGACTACCCGGAGACGCGGGGGTACCCCGCCCGCGGCAACCTGGCGCTGGGACTCAACCTGTTGTGGGTGCTGGCCTGGGCCTTTGGGTGGGGCCTCGCGCTCTCGGCGGATCGGGGCCTCTGGACCGTGTTGCTCCCCGGCTTCGCGCTGGGCTGTCTATGCGTGTCGATGGCCCGCCACCTGTTCGGCGGCGAGGGACGTCGGGGGCGGGTGGCGGCGGTCGGTGCTGCAGCTGCGCTGTTGCTGTGCTCGCTCTCTGTGGTCGTTCCGCTGTACTACGGCGGGGATCCGGCAGCGGTGGCTCGCGAGGTCGCGCCGGGCTGGATCCTGGCCCTGCTGGGTGTGCTGGTGGGCTGGCTGGCCTGGTGGGGGGCGGTCGAGCCCTTGCCGCCCCGGGCCGAGGTCCAGGCGGCCGCCGAGCTCACCCAAGCCCCAGCCCAGGCCAGCTGCTACATCTGCCAACAGGGCATCGATCCCACGGTGCAGCAGCCCTGTCGCCATGGCTGCGGCATGATGTTCCACGTGGGCTGCTACCAGGCCCGATCTGCGGCAGCGGGCCGTTCCGACGATGGCCAGTGTGAGATCTGCCAGCAATGGCTGCCGGGCGCGGCTGGCTGAGCCGGCGTGCACGGACTGACTTCCGTCCCAGGTGTGCTGGGCGCCCACTGGACCTCGCCCGCGGGCACGACCGGCTGCACGGTGCTGTTGTTCCCCAGCGGGGCACGGGCGGGCGTCGCCGTGCCCGGGCACGCGCCTGGCTCTCGGGAGCTCGGCGTGTTGGACCCGACCCACCTGGCAGGCGCCATCCACGGCCTGGTGCTCACCGGGGGATCGGCCCACGGGCTCGCTGTGGCCGATGGGGTGATGGCTGTCCTGGAAGAACGGGGGATCGGCTTCGAGACCGGGGCGGGGGTGGTGCCGCTGGTGCCTGCGGCCGTGCTCTTCGACCTGGGCCGCGGGCCGGATCGGCCCGATGCGGACAGCGGGCGCACGGCTGCACTGGCCGCGAGCTCGGCGCCCCTGCCCGAGGGGCCTGTGGGCGCCGGCGCCGGTGCCCGGGTGGCCAAGGCGGCGGGCGAGCAGCTGCCGGGAGGATTCGGCTCGGCGGCTGTGCGCGTCGCGGGTTGGACTGTCGCGGCGGGTGCTGCGGTGAACGCGCTGGGATCGGTGCGCGATCCGAGCAACGGGGCTTGGATTGCAGGCGGTCCGCCCTTGGGAGGCCCGGACATGGGCGGGGACTGGCGCGGACACACCACGCTCGTGGCCGTCGCCACAGACGCGCCGCTGACCCGGGTCCAGTGCACCGTCGTGGCCCGCATGGCCTGCGCAGGCCTGGCCCGGACCTTGGTGCCAGCGTTCACGCCCTTCGACGGCGACACGGTGTACTGCGTGGCGACAGGCGACGGCGAATCGCCCGACGCGGTCACGCTGTCGGGCGTGGGCCACGCCGCCGCCCAGGCGGTGGCGGCGGCCGTGGTGCGGGGTGTTCAGGCGTCTGGGGCCGGTCAGTCCACGTCCGCGTAGCGGGCGGCGACTTCGTCGGCGCTGAGGGCGCGGTCGTAGAAGCGCACCTCGTCGATGAGCCCGTTGAAGGTGTTCTGGTCCGCAGACGCGTCGTGGGCCCCGATGTAGAGGGGTGCCGTGGTCGTGTTGAGGGCGCCGGGGGCACTCACGGAGTCCGCCAGGACGCCATCCACGAACAGCTGGATGGTGCTCCCGTCATAGGTCCCCACCAGGTGTGTCCAAGTGCCGGCCGTGACCAGCGTGGCGTCCCGGGCAGAGGTCAGGCCGCCGATGCTGAATTGGGGCTCGAGATCTGGCCGCAGCTCCAGGACATAAGCCGCGTTGGTTGCGTCCCCGTTGTCATAGTACTGGCCGGCGACCACCTGGTAGTCGTCGTCTCCGGCGGTGTTGACGGCCACGCCGTTGGTCATGATCCAGGCTTCGACGGTGATCTCTTCGTCGAAGGAGACGTCTGTCCCCAGGTCCACGTACTGCCACTGCGTGTTGTCGAATTCGAGCGCCCCGCCGGACACGCCGCTGCCGCTCCAGGTCGCGTCGGTGATCAGGCCTGTGGGTCCGCCGTTTCCGCTCCAGTCGATCACAGCGTCACCCGTCTCTCGATCCAGGTGGTAGGAGGCGATCGCCAGCGCATCGTGGGTGGCCCTTCGGGTGGTCGCCAGGTCGTCGACGGTGGCGTAGGACGAGTCCGCCGTGCTGCTGGTCACATAGGCGCCTTCCACCGTCGTGAGACGGTCGTCGATGTCACCGACGTCGTGGCCATCGACGACGACGGCGTTTTCGGCGGTGGCCGTGGTCAGCTCTCCACCCAGGATCGCGCTGTAGTCGCCGTCTGCGGTCCCGGAGCTCCCGCCAGCCACCGTCGAGCGGTCGCCATTGGCGGTGTTCTGGTAGCCACCGGAGACGCTCGCATCGCTGCCCACCGCATGGTTGCCGTCCCCCCCAGAGACGCTCGAGTAGACGCCCGAGGCGACATTGCCCCTGCCGCCGGACACCGTTGCGCACTCGTCGGAGGCCTCGTTCGCGCTCCCGCCCAGGACGGTGCTCCACTTCGCGCCGGCCGAGCCGCCATACCCGCCCACCGCCGTGGAGTAGTACCCGGACGATGTGTGGGTGTCGCCGCCGAAGACGCCGGACCCGAAGTCCGTCGCCGTGCCGCTGCCGGCTCCATAGGCGCCGGACTGGTCACCGCTGGCCGTGCTGCCGTAGCTCCCGACCACGCTCGACATCGCGCCCTCGGAGGACGAGAGCCCGCCGCCGGCTGCCAGCGCATAGGCGCCAGCCGCGGTGAGCTGGTAGCCGCCAACGGCCACCCCGTGGGCGTCCGTGTTGACGGCGTTGTAGTAGCCGCCCACCACCACGCCGAAGTCGCCGCCGGCAGAGACGTTGCCGCCCTCGCCCCCCAGGACCGACGCGTGCGTCACACCGGCGGTGTTGTTGTAGCCACCCGAGGCCACGGTGTAGGACTCGTTGGCCGCGTTCAGCTCGCCGCCGAACACGCCGCCCCAGACCGCCGTGGTAGCGGCGGCATTCTGGTACCCGCCGACCACGGTCGAGAAGTTGCCGCTGGCCTCGTTGGACTGTCCCCCGGCGGCCACGGAGTACTCGCCAATGCCCTGGACGTCGGAACCCCCCAGGACCACACTCAACAAACCAGAGGCGGTGTTCGTGCTCCCACCGATCACGACAGCCGCATCCCCAGAGGCGACGCTGTGGTCACCACCCAGCACGCCCGCCCAGGGTCCGGAGATCGCGTTGTCGTCTCCGAAGACCACACCACCGTAGCTGTCGTAGGTGTGCCTGGGGCCGACCACCAGGTTGTGGGACCCGGTCTTGTCGTCGTCGCCGCTGTCCTCGTCGTAGCCGATGATCAGGTTGCCGAGCCCGGTGAGGCAGGTCGACGCGACGCCGCCCGTGTCTCCGGAGTCGCCCGTGCTCGCTTCCTCGTCGGGGCAGCCCTCGTCGCTGGCCTCTGAGCCGCTCTGGATGAGCACGTTGGCCCCGGTGAACACCACCTCGTGGTTCGTCGTGTCCGCGGCCAGATACTGGAGGAGATCGGCCACACCGTCGGTGTCGGACTGGAGCTGGCCCACGTCGCTGGCCACCGCGTCGACGGCATCGGAGAGGTCCTGTTCCGCGTCGCCGAGCTCGCTCAGGGTGGCGTAGTCGTGGTCCGTCACCCACTGCTCGGTGGCGTACCCCAGCAGCGACAGGTCGTCCGTGCTCGTCAGGTAGTCCCCTGCGATCGCGTCCACCTGGGTCTGGACGGCGTCGATCGCGCTGGCGAGGGCGGCTTCGTCTGCGCTCGTCAGGTAGTCCCCGGCGATCGCGTCGACGGCGGCCTGGATGGTGTCGATCGCGCTGGTCAGCGCGGCCTCGTCGGCGCTCGTCAGGTAGTCGCTCGTGATGGCATTCACGGCGGACTGGAGCGCCGTGATGGCGCTGTCGAGCACGGCCTGGTCCGCGCTGGTCAGGTAGTCGCTGTAGATCTCGGCCACCGTCGCGGTGACCAGGGCCAGGTCCGACGACGTCTGGGCGGTCAGCGTGTCCAGCTCGTCGACCCGAACGCCGAGCGCTGCCAGGTCCTCGTCGGTCGCATAGGGCTCCAGGTCGGCGGCCACGAGGCTGCTGTCCTCGAGCGCGATCACCCGCTCGTCCAGGTCGGCCAGGGTCGCCGACAGTCCTTCGACCTCGGCCAGCGTGGCGACGTCGGTGGTCAACGTCTCGAGCTGGGTCTGGAGGTCCACGATGGTGACGTCCTGGGCGGCTAGCTGGTCCTGGAGTGCCTGGAGATCGTCGGTCGTGACGTAGGTGTCCGTGACCTCTGCGGGACAGGCCAGCAAGAGGGCGAGCAAGGAGAGCGAGGAGAGCATGCCAGGCTCCGCGGTGCGGTCTTGGGGTCCGAGGGGCGCGCATCATACGACGCCCGTAGCCACGGTTCGGAGGCCTCTTCACCGCTCTGGGGGACTCGGATAGACTCGCCGGAATGATGTCGCTGATCCTTGCACTGGTCACCCCCGCGGCGCTGGCGGACTGTGAGGAACGGTCGGACCTGATGCAGATCAGCGAGGCGGTCGCCGCGGCCGAGGCTGCCTACGGCCAGATGAACGCCGACAGGTTCCGGGCCCAGCACCAGCTCGCCGACGCAAGGGCCTTGTGTCTCTTCACGGCCCTCAGCACCGAAGTCGCCGCCAGCTTGCACAGGCTGGATGGCCTGCAGGCCTTCTTGGACAAGGACATGGTCGGGCCCGTGCAGTCCTTTGGTGCGGCTCGACGCGTGCACGGGTCCTATGGCTTCCCCGAGTCCGTGGTGCCGCCGAACAACCGGGTCTGGGAGGACTACATCGCCTTTGACCTGTCGCGGCTGGAGACCCAGGAGCTGGCCACCCAGCACCACGGAGGCTGGATGGTGATCGATGGCAGGCGGGACACCCTGCGGCCCACGAACCTGCCGTGCTGGATCCAGGTCTTCGCTGGCAGCGGCACGATGGTCTGGTCCGGCTTCGTCGGCGTGGGCCAGCCCATGCCCGCCGAGGCCCCGGTCACGCTGGTCCCGGTGGCCGAGCTCGCGGATCCCCCGCCCGAGGCGCTCGGGCAGGACCTCCCCATGCCGCCCGACCCGGGCTGGAGTGCGCGACGGTCCGGGTTGGTCGCTGGTGGCGGGGCGGCCCTCGCCGGCGGTCTCGCCCTCTTGGGCTGGGGCACCTACATCTACGCTGGCGACGGAGAGCACACGATGAAGGGCCGGCCGACCTTTGACTGCTGGGACGATCGCTGCCAGCAGGGGGTCTACTACCGCTACGTCGTGCCCCTCTGGGCCGGTGGTGGGGTGCTGACGCTGGCCGGTGCTGCAAGTCTGGCGGGTGGCGTGCTCTGGCTCAGCCCTGCGCCGGGGGGCGGCAGCGTGACCTGGTGGCGCCCCTTCTGATGGCCGAGGCGGGTCGGCGCTTTCGCATCTTGAGCATCCTGGGACAGGGCGGCTTCGGCGCCGTGTACAAGGCCGAAATGATCGGGGCCGGCAACTTCGCCAAGGTCGTGGCCTTGAAGATCATGCGGCGCGACGTGGACCTCCCCCCTGAATTCGCGCTGCGGCTGCGCGACGAGGCCCGGATCCTCGGCATGCTTCGCCACCGGGCGATCGTGGGGGTCGACGGACTGGTCGAGCTCGAGCCCGGCTGGGCCGTGATCATGGAGTACGTGCCAGGGGTCGATGTCGCCCGGGTCCTGAGACACGCAGACATGCCACCGCTCGCCGCCTTGGAGGTCGTCGAGGAAGTGGCGGGCGCCCTTCACCGGGTCTCGACCACCCCGGGACCCGACGGGCTCCCGCTCATGCTGGTGCACCGGGACATCAAGCCCGCAAACATCCGGATCACCGATGAAGGTGTGGTCAAGGTGCTCGACTTCGGAGTCGCGCGGGCCCAGTTCGCCACACGCGAGGCGGAGAGTCGCTCACTTGCGCTAGGCACGCTGGCCTACATGGCACCCGAGCGGTTCACGGACCAGGACCTGCCAGCAGGCGATCTCTTCGCCCTCGGCGTCGTCCTCGGCGAGCTGTTGAGCGGCCAGAAGCTCGGCGTGGGGGTCCAGCATCGGGGTGGATGGGATGCGTGGAACCGGGCCGCCATCGCCAAGGTGCGACGACGCCTGGACGACGATCCCGATGTGCCCGGCGAACGCGAGCGAGACGCGCTGCTTCAGCTCCTGGGCCAGATGCTGGACTATGACCACCAGGCCCGCATCACGGCCAGGGCGGTCGAGCGGACCTGTCGGGCGCTCAAGCGTCAGCTCGGTGGCCCAGGGCTGCGAGAGTGGGCAGAGGACGTGGTGGTCGAACTCGCCGGCTTGGAGGAGGAGTCCCTCGAGCACGACGAGTGGTCCGGCACGATCCTGGTGGATCAGGGCAGCGGGAGCCCTTCTCCCGGGCCAGCCACGTCCGACGAAGCCACGAGCTGGGTCCGAACGAGCGGTCCGGCCGTGGAGGGGCCCTCGGCGGCGGTCGCCCCCCAGCCCCTGGCGGAGCCTCCAGCGGCGCCCGGGCCGGCCCAGCGGCGCCCGTCGGGCAGGGGCCGATGGGTCGTGGCAGCCGCCGCGGTCTTCGGGATCGGCGCCATCGGGGTCGGTCTACAGGGGCCCGGTGACCCCCACCAGGAGCCTGTCCTCGGGGTCCAGGTCGCGCCGCCAGCGCCAACCCCCTCGCCGGTACCAGCCCGCCCCGTCGACGCACCACCAGACCCGCCGGTCGTCGAGTCCGAGCCGGTCCCGGCGAAGCCGCCTGTCCGCCAGGCCACCAGGCCAGCGCGTCGACCGGTCGTGGCGCCCGACCCCATCGAAGAGGCGGCTCCAGAACCGGACGCTGAAGAAGCGTCGCCGCCAGATCCGACCCCGGCTCCAGGGCACTACACCGTGGCGGGGGACGCGATGAAGGTCTGGCTGGAGCGGGATGGGGTCACGGCCCCGCCCGGCGAGGTCGCACCAGGCACTTGGACGATTCGGGCGCTGTTCGGAGCCCAGGCCGTTCATGCTGGGGACGTGACCATCGCCTCGGGCCAGACCGTCAACCTCGTCTGCGATGGGGCCTTCGAGCGCTGCCGCGTGGAGTAGTGGGGTGAGGCTGATTTCGCGTCGGAAGTCGCGCCGCAATCCGCGTCGCTGGCAAGGCGCGGCGACGCAGTCGTGGCCGAGTCACGTCCAGGAGCCGGAACGCCGCCAGCGGCGTCGAGGGCAAGCGAATTCCAGCGAAATCAGACTCACCCCACTATCTCGAGTGTTCAGGCCAGCGCCGCCTCGATCGCCGCCGCCAGCTCGTCGACCGAGTGAGCCACCGCGTCGGGGCGGCTGCCCTGGAGCCGCTCGATGCTGTGCACACCCCAGGTCACGGCGATGGCGGGCACGCCGATGTTGCGGGCCATGTCCAGGTCGAAGGTCGTGTCCCCCACCATGACGGCGTCGGTGCTCGTGGCGCCCAGCCCGGCCAGCGCCGTGAGCAGGATGTCCGGATGGGGCTTGCCCCGGCGGGTGCCGTCCATGCCGATCACCGCGCCCATGTAGGGCAAGAGCCCGTGATCCAGGGCCCCGCGGTCGGCGCCGAACTGGCTCTTGCCCGTCGCGATCGCCAGGCGAAGCCCCTGGCTGCGGAGGTCCTGGAGCAGGGCCACAATGCCGTCGAAGGGCTGCTCCAGCCGCTCGGCGATGGGCCGGTAGAGCTCTCGATAGGTCTGGGTCACCGCGGCGTTCAGCGACGGGTGCACGCCGCCTAGCGCCAGCATGTCCGCCAGCGGCGTGCCGATGCCCTGGCGAACGGCCTCGCGATCCGGCGCCGCCAGGTCGTGTGCCAGGTACGCGGCCACCGCCGTCTCGACCACGGCATCGGCCGAATCGATCAGGGTGCCGTCCAGGTCGAAGACCACCACGCTGCGCGCCATGCGGGCCTGTATCCGGGCGTAGGGTGTGGGGGTGGCGAGGCCGCTCTCGTGTTGTGGGGGCTCGTGTGGCTCAGGCGTCGCGGACCAGGCGGAAGCCCAGGTCGGGGCCGCGGAAGCTCGGCTCGATGAGGAAGCGCGCCTTGGCCCAGCTGGCCATGGACGGCTGGGACCACGCGCCAGGGTGGATCAGGCGGTTTGGAGCCACGTCGTCGCCCAGCCACTCGGCCACGTTGCCGGCCAGGTCCATCACGCCCTCGGGGGTGGCGTCCCGGTGGTACAGCCCGACGGCACAGGGGCGCTTGAGGACTTCTTCGGCCGTGTTGGCGTTGCCGCTGCCGAACGGGGCACCCCAGGGGTAGGGGCGCTTGGCCTCGCCGCGCATCACGTGCAAGCGCTCCATCTGGGTGGGCAAGCGGGCGCCGCTCGCGGTGGCGTAGGCCTGGGCCTCGTACCAGTTCACGAAGATGGCGGGCTGGTTTGCGGCGGTGAGGCAGTCGTCCAGGGTGGCGCAGCGATCGGTCCACGAGTCCTGGGTCTGGGCTCGCCAAGCCAGGCCGTCTGGGGACCAGTTGGTGTCGTCGGCGTAGGCGTCGGAGCGGATGAAGCCGCGGAACTCGGCCATGGTGACGGGGTAGCGGCCGACCAGGAGGGTCTCTTGGTGGACCGGCACGGGCACGAAGTACTCGCCGTCCGACGGGGTGCGCAGGCGGGGATCGCCGTAGCGTGCCAGGAGCTCGCCCACGGCCACGCGCTGGTCCGGGGCCCCCGAGCCAGCGTCGACCACGGCCAGCAAGGCACCGATGAGCTGCTGGGCTTCGGTGCCGTTCGCGTTGGAGCTGGCGAGCTCCAGCAGCGGCGCAATCCGTTCATCTTCTGGCAGGGCCATCACGTCGTTCAGAGCCAAGGACACAGTCACCTCGCACATCGGCCATAACGGACGGCTCTGAAGGGGCGCAAAGGGAGCCGGGCAGTAGACTGATCCCGTGGCTTCGTCCGCTCCACCTCTTGCGACCCTCTCGGCACTGCCCGAAGACGCGCTGAGGGTCCGGGCTGTGCCGGGGAGGCAGCTGCTGTCGGTGCGTGTGGGCTCGTCGTCCGGGGTGTCCGCGGTGCTTGACCTGAGGCCCGGAGCCCGGGACCGGGTGTGTCGGCTGGTGCTGTCGAGTGGCGTGGGGGCCGACGCCGCCCGGGCCTTGCTCGGTGCGAGTGGCTGGGATGCCCTCGAGGATCTTCGGCTGGACGGCAACGCCCTGTGTCCGCGACGCCGTCGGCTCGACCCGGGGCCCGAGAACCTGCTCCTGCTCAGGACCGACGGCGACGACGCGGTGCTGCGGGCCCTGGCCCGCCTGCCCCGGCTCAAGCGGCTGGTGCTGAACGGCAACCGCCTCGGGGCCGACGGCGCCAAGCGCCTGGCCTGCCTCCAGGGCCTGGAGCGGCTCGAGGTCCGGGGGAACGACCTGGGGGACGCGGGCGCCCAGGCGCTGTCCCGCATGGAGGGACTCCGCTACCTGGACTGCTGCGACAACGGGATCGGTCCCGCAGGCGCCGAGGCCCTGGGGCGGCTGCCGAGCCTGGAGACCCTGCTCGCCAGCCGGAACCCCGTGAGGGACCCGGGCGCGGTGGGCCTGGGCGCGGCGGTGGGCCTGCAGGATCTGCGTCTGGATCGCGGCGGGCTGGGCCCGGACGGCGTGGCGGCCCTGGTGGCACTCCCGCTCCAGGGGCTGGACCTGTCCGGGAACCGCATCGGTTGGCGGGGCGCCAAGGCCCTGGCCGGCATGCCGTCCCTCCGGTCCCTGCGACTGTCCGACTGTGATCTGGGTCCCCGCTCGATCCGCGTGCTGGCTGGGCTGGCAGAGCTCGAGCGCCTGGACCTGGCGCGCAACCGGGCCGATGGTCCCGCGCTCCGCTCGCTGGTTCGGCTGCGGGCGCTGCGGCACCTGGACCTGCGGGGGATGGAAGTCGATGAAGCGACGCGACAGGGCCTGCAAGGTCTGCCGGAGCTCGAGACCCTCAGGACGTCCCCGAGCGCTTGAGCGTCAGCGCGCGGTGTAGAGCATCGCCGCGGTCCACGCCCGCATGAAGTTCTCCCCGCGCACCCCCTGGAGCTGCTGTGCGGTCCAGCCTCGGCGGGCGAGCTCCTCCCACAGGGCCGGAATGGCGCTGGCGTCGGGCAGGCCCTGGGGCGTCTTGATCAGGCCGTCGAAGTCGCTGCCCAGGGCCACGACCTCGTGCCCTCCGACCCTGGCCAGGTAGTCGGCGTGATCGGCCACAGCGGCGATGTCGCGGGCGCCACCGACGAAGGTGGCGTGGAAGTTCAGTCCGATCACGCCGCCGGTGGCCGCGATGCAGCGGATCTCTTCGTCGGTCAGGTTGCGCTTGTGGGCCTGCACGCCGTAGGCGTTGGAGTGGCTGGCGATCACAGGCACCGGTGAGTCCTTGCAGACCTCGAGGGTGGTCTGGCGGCTCGCGTGGGACAGATCGAGCAGGACGCCCAGGTCCCGGGCATGGGCGACCAAGGCACGGCCCTCGTCGGTCAGCCCGCCACCGCCGTCCCCCGAGCTGCCAGCGAAGCGGTTGGACATGGACCAGGTGAGGCCCAGGATGGCCAGCCCCCGGGCCTGGAGTGACGCAAGAGGCCCGCGCCAGTCCTCGGGGAGGCCGTGGGCGCCTTCGAGGGCGATCAGGTAGGCCGTCCGCCCTTGGTCGGCGATGACCCGTGCCCTGCCAGGGGTGCGGGCCAGCTCCACCGACTCCAGGCGCAGGGCCTCGAGGGTGATCTTCTCCAGCAGCAGCTGGGTGTGGGCCCACCAGTCCGCGTTGCGCGGGGGCCACAGCACCTGGACCGCCAAGTTGGTGCCGCCGGCCTGGAGCTGGGCCAGGCCGCCTTCGAGCCCCTCGGGGGCATCCAGGGCCAGGCCCTTCCGGTGGAGCTGGGTGGGGGTGTCCAGGTGGAGGTCTGCCTGGATCGGGACCCCGAGGGCGGCGGCGATGAGCAGGAAGACGAACATGGGCTCTTCCAGAGGGGCGGCACGGGAGGGAGAGGGCGGTCTTAGTCGGCGCTTCGTACCTCGTGCACCCGTGCGACCAACAGGGCGCCCGGATCGCCGCGCTCTCGCACCACCTGCAGCGCTGCCACCAGGCCCTCCAGCGCACCCGGCCTGTCCTGGCGGCGCACGCGGACCTCGCTCCGATCGATCTCCGCCGCCGAGAAGGCCAGCCAGTTGTGCCGGCTCCGGGCCAGGGCGCTGGCCTGTTCGGCGGCCTGGAGGGCCGGTCCGAGCTTCCAGTCCGCCAGGAACAGCCCAGAGAGCACCAGCCAGGCGCTCAGAGCCAGGGCCGAGTCGTCGGACTCGGTGGCCTGTTGGAGCAGTGGCAGCGCCGGCGCGCTCCGGCCGGCGCGAAGCAGTGCGCCGGCGCGACCGAGGAGCAGTTCGGCGCCCTGGTCGCCCTCGTGGCACGCCTGGACCCAGGCCTGGTCGGCCTCGTCCCAGCGGCGGCGGCGGTCGGCCTCCTCGGCCACAGCCACCCAGCCGGCCAAGCGGTCCTGGGGATCGCCGAGGGGACGGGCCAGGGCCTCGGCCAGAGCTTCGGTGGCCCCCGGGCGGCCCAGGTCACGTGCAGCCAGGCCAGCCAGGACCTGCAGCTCGGGCACCTCTTCGGCCTCGCTCAGGGCTCGCTCGGCCAGGTCCTTGGCCGCCCGGGGCTTGCCATGGGCGACCGCAGCGCGGATCCGTCGGAGACGGTCGGCGAGCTCGCTCACGGCAGCTCCCGGGACTCGACCGGTCGGGTGCCCTGGGCCAGGACGCTGGCCAGCGCTGCCAGACCGTCCTGGCGCAGGTGGGTCAGTCGCCGGGTCAGTGAGCCGAGCTCGCCATCGGCCTGGTCAAAGGTGGCGCCCAGCTCGCTGTGGGGCCTGCCGACTTGCTTCTCCAGGGTCTGGGTGGTCGCGAGTGCGCCACGTGCCACGATGCCGAGCTCTCGCCAGAGCGCCCGCAGGACCCCGCGGAGCTGGAGCCGCACCCCGTCTCCTGCCACGCGCCAGGCCGACGTCGCCGCCGCTGCCAGCTCCACCTGGAGGCGCGCCGCTGCCCGGACCGCGCCGCGGACCCCCTGGATGACAGCGGCCAGCTCGGCATAGTCCAAGACGCGGGGGTCGGTCTCCGGGCCCCCACCGGCCAGGATAGCGTCGAGCCAGGCCAGCTCGGGATCGCCGCCGGCGGGATCCCGGATCCGAGGGCAGGGCGGGACCTCCTGGCTCCCCCAGGGCCCGGCGACCAGGCCCAGGGCCGTGGTGAGGAGCGCCGCGCCGGCCGGACCCGCCCCGAGCCCGCCGTCGTCCAGCGGCTCGGGCCGGGCCGGGCGGATGCAGCCTTCGAAGATCGCCGGGGCCCACATGCGGCCCTGGCGTGCCAGCTCCCAGGCGACCCGCCGCGCCCTGGGGAGCGCGTCGTCCTCCAGGACCAGCGAGATGGCACGGTTTGCAGCCTGGACCCCGGTCTGGCGCGCGGTGATGGCTTGGCCCAGGGTGGCCAGGGCCGCCGCGCGGGCCACCTGGCCAGACAGGCCCGGGGTGCCGGGCAGGGGCCGCGTAAGCTGTCCCAGCGCCCGCCCGGACACCGATGGGCTGGCCGCCGCCAGGAGCGCCCCGGCCGTGCCGCAGCGCGCCAGCGGGTGCACCGGATCCAGCCCGATCAGGTCTTCGGGCTCCAGCTCTGCCTTGGCGGCTTGTGCCGGGTCCTGGAGCCAACCCCAGAGGGCGTCGTGGACCTCGTCCCCCAGCAGCTCGGACGGACGCTGGAGCGGCGCGGCTCGCTGGGCGAGCTGGAGCTCCTCGGACACGTCGGCGCCGGGGTCTTCGGACGAGGGATCGATGGGATCGTCCGGCAGGGGCTCCGGCAGTCGGCGTCGGCGTCGGGGACGGCGCCGCTTCTTGGGTGGCTTGGGTGGCTCGTCGTCGCCGCCGAGCTCCTTGTTGCCCCACATCGGCGCGTCGTCGTCGGGCAGGTCGGGCACCCCGGACGTGTCGATGATCGTCGCTTCCTGGGTCTCGACCTCTTCCACCTCCTGATCCGCTTCGAACTCGGCGCCTTCTTCTTCGATCTCGATCTCGACGCCGGTGCTGGGCGCCTGCTCGGCCGCCCCCTTGTTCATCAGGGCGAGCAAGCCCTGGTTGCCGACGCCCGACTGCAGGGAGTTCGCCCGCTGCTGATCGAGCTCGGCCTCTTCTTCGAGCCGGCTCTGGTCCTGGGCCTCGATGCGGCGGTCCGCAGCCCGCCCCTGGTGCCCGCCGGACTTCTGGCCCGGCCGCTGCTTCTTGCCACCCGTGGAGATCGGACTGCCCTCCCAAGGGGGATCCTGGCACGGCGCCCGATCTGATAGTGTTCCCCAGCCTGGAGAGGTGGACATGGAGACCCTGGGCGGGTTTCAGAAGACCGGGCGGGTGACGCGCGGACCGGCCTCGGATCTCGTCGAATTGCTGGACGAGCACGGCTTCCCCCACACCGCGATCGCGTTCCACCCGCAATACCGGGAGCATCCCGCGATCGGCGCGGCCCTCGAGGTGGTCAAGGGCTTCCTCGAGGCCCCCTACGTGACCGGCATGGTCGAGCTGGTCGGGCACGTGCCCGAACAGGGCGCGTTCGTCTACCCGACCGGCGAGAGCTGGTCGGTCCACGAAGTCATCCGCAAGCTGGCCGACCTGGGCCAGACCGCCGGGGTGCGGGCTGGGCTGGAGCTCTTGTACGCCGCCGGCCAGGTCCTGATCGAAGCCGCCGAGTCGGGCGAAGCCCACGCCGTCTACTCCCACGGCGGGCTCACGCCGTGGCGCGTCATGATCAAGGCAGACGGCCAAGTCCAGATCATCGGGCACGCCGTGCCGCAGGTCGAGATCCTGCAATTCCACCAGGATCCCGAGGAGATCCCCAAGGAAGACGCCTTTCGCTACTGCCCACCCGAGCGCATGGAGGCCGAGGACGAGGACCTGTCAAGCGACCTGTTCTCCCTGGCGCTGATCGCGTTCGAGCTCATGACCGGACGCCCGGTCTACGACGGACTGGTCAACGACATCCGCACCCAGGCCGCGCGGGGAGAGGGCTCGCGCCGGCTGTTCCGCTTCAAGAAGCAGCTCCCCGGGTCTGCGCTGGACCTGCTGCGGACCTGTCTGAAGCCCGACCCCGAGCACCGGCACGCCGACGGGGACGAATTCCTGGAGGCCGTGCAGCGGGTGCTGGGCGGCCGCGACGCGGAAGGGGACTCCTTGATGGAGGTCATGGACCGGGTCGGCGGGATGCAGCGTCCCCCGGGAGAAGGCCTCGAGGCCGGCAAGACGCTGGCCCTGGACAAGGACGCCCTCAAGGCGATGGTCGCGGACGTAGAGGGTCCCGAGGCCCCGGCCGACGCCCCTGCCCGGGAGAGCTTCAAGCCTCCAGCGGCCCGCCGCCCCCGCCGCGCCCGCCGGGCGCCGCGCAGCGAAGCCGCAGAGGAGCTGGAACCGGCCGCGTCCCTGGACGAGTCGCCCGCGCCGGCGGCCGAGGACTCCGACGACCGGTGGAAGAAGCCCGAACGCGGCCGGCGCGGTCGGGCCTCGTCCCAGAGCAAGGACGAAGAGACCCCGTCTACCAGTCGCCGCGGCGGCGGGCGCCTGGCCCGTTCCGGTGCCGACGAGATCCTCAAGAAGCTGAAGTCGTCGTCGGACAACCCCAGCCGACGCCGGGAGCGACCCGCCGGTGGCAACGCTGCCAAGCTCATCGAGAACATCCTCTCGTCCAGCGAGGACGCCCGGCGGCCGGACTCGGCCCCTGCCGACGACGACGGCGCGGAAGCCCTCCGGGCGAGCCAGGCCCGTGCTCGGCCGTCTCGGGGCCGCCGCTCCGCTCGCCGCCGCGGGGGCAATACCGACGACGCCTCCTCCCCTGCCGCCGAGCGCCCCCGCCCCAGGAAGCCGCGCAGGGCCCGGGCCGAGCCCGAGCCAGCACCTGCGCCGCGTGCCTCCGAGCCGGAGCCCGAGCCCGAGCCGAGCCCCGAGCCGCCCAAGACCCGCCCGCGCCGCGCGCGTCGCGTCGAGCCCGAGCCCGCACCTGCCCCGGAGCCCAAGCCCAGGCCCGAGCGCCAGGCATCGCCGGCCCCCGAGCCCGAGCCGGCCCCGGAACCCAAGCCGAAGCCCAAGCCGAAGCCCAAGCCCAAGCCCAAGCCCAAACCCAAGCCTCCTGCACCCAGGGCAGCTGTCCCCGTGGATGCACCGAGCGCACCCCGGCGTCTCAAGGCCACGGGTGGTGCCTCGGTTCCGCTGAAGCTCCGTATCGGTCCCGACGGCGACACCTTCAAGACGCGCTTTCCCGCCAAGGCCACCCTGGCGGAGTGCGTGGCCCGGCTGACTGCGTCGCTGCTGCCCGTGCAGACCGACCTCTCGGGCCGGCTGACCACCGGCTGGCGGCTGGGCCCCGAAGACGGCCCCCTCTCGGGTGCCACCCTGGTGGAGACCCAGCCGTCGGACACTCTGCTGTTGCTTCATCCGATCGTCGCGTGCACCGTGGTGGCCGAGATCCAGATCGACGATCCCGACGCGCCACACCGTTTTCGAGCGCCGGTGACCAACGTGGCCCCTGCGGCTTCGGTGGTGGATCACCTGGTGCGCTGGCTGGGCCTGCCCCCAGGCAAGTGGGTGCTGCACGCGGGGGACCGGGCCCTGGGGCCCTACGAGCTCCTCGACGAGGTCGATCTGGCCACCACGCCGCTCGTGCTGCGCAAGTAGCAAAGGAGCAGCGCCTTGAGTCAACGCTGGGACATCCGGCTGGTCTTCCTGAACGGCCCCCTGTCGGTTCGGGGCGAAGTCGTGCTGCGGGGGCCGGTCATCCGGGTGGGCGCTCGCCCCGGACCTGGCGGTCTGGCGCTGGACAACTACCGGGGCATCGAGGACCGGCAGGTCACGATCACGGCGTACGACGGCGACGCTCGCATCGCGCCGGTCGGCACGGCCCAGGTCCGGCTGGCCCCGCACGAGCACGTGGACTGGAACGACATCCACCCCCTTCGAGGCGAAGCGAACCTGACCCCGGACTGTGCCTTCCACCTGGGCCCGCTCGGACGAGGCGCGACCGTGCGCTTCATCGACTGCCAGGAGCTCGGCGTCTGGCAACAGGAGAACCTGGCGTCCATCGCCGACCAGGAAGAGATCGTGGGCCCGGCACCGGTCGAGGCCAAGGAGATCCAGGCCAGCAAGGGCGTGCCGGGCTGGTTCATCGGCGGCATGGTCGTGATCGCCATGGTGATCGTGGCGGGCATCACTGTGCCCCTGGTGCAGTCGACCATGCGCGAGGCCAAGCCACTGGGCCCCGAGTACATGGGCGAGGTCTTCACCAAGGACTACTTCGTCAAGGCGACCGACGAGGTGGACGCCAAGCTCCTGGAGGGCTTCGAGCAGCCCTGGCTGCGCTTTGTCGCCGCCCCCAACGCGAACTACGCGAACGAGGACGGGCTCAAGGAACCCGAGCTCTTCGACCAGCGGCTGCTCAAGCACGCGACCACCTACGCGAACCGCCAACTCAAGGCCCAGGCCTTCTGGAAGATGCTCGATCGGGCCGCGCCCAACTACGCGGCTGTCCTGCGGTCCCTGCGCGACGAGGACATGCCCGAGGTGCTCGCCGGCGTGCCCATCATCGAGTCGCACTACAACCCGGCTGCCCACGACAAGATGGCTTGTGCCGGGGGCGCCTGGCAGTTCCAGCCCGAGGTGGCCTACCGCTATGGGCTCGAGGTCAAGGGCTGCCGCCTGACCGGCTCCCCAGATCCATGGGAGCCGACCCGCAAGGTCCCGCCCCCCAACGTCCTCAAGAACGCCGTCTACATCCAGAACGTCGACGGCAAGCCCCGGTGCAGGATCAAGGCCAACGGGTGCGAGATCGACGACCGCAAGGACATCGTCGCGTCCACCGAGGCGGCCATCCGGTCGTTCCGGGAGGCCCTGGAAGACGAGGTCATCCTGGGCTCCGGGGCCGCGGTGCAGCTCGCCATCACCAGCCACAACGCCGGCTACGACAACAGCCGCTACCGCAAGAACAAGCGCAAGTCGAAGACCGACGTGCTGCACGCCTACAACGACTGGCTCAGGCGTGCATCGGTGCCCTGGGATCCCCGGTTCCTGGGCCAACAGATCCAGTGTCCGCCGGGCACCTATGCCAAGGACTGCAGCGGCACGACGCTGAATGGCTACGCGCAGCACTACGCCTACAAGGTCCTGGGCGCCCACTTCCTGGCGGTCTGCTACTACGGCCAGAACTATGCGGACACGTACTCGGAATTCCGACCCTACGAGACCTTCGTCGAGGACGACGGCTACTGCGCCCGCATCCAGGTCCCGACCGTGGCCCAGGTGAAGGGCTTCCGATGAATTGGCGGCCCTACATCGTGGCCGGCGTGCTCGTCACCGTGTTGGGTGTCGACGGCTACCTGGCGTTCAGCGAGGACATCCAGAGCGCCAAGGAGATGAAGTCCCACAACGTGCTGGACCAGGACCCGCTCTACGACATGGCCTATGTGCCGACGGAGCGGCTCACGAACCTTCGGCGCTACGGGCTGTCCGATGCCGAGGCCGAAGACGTGCAGCGCCGGATCAACCGGACCAACGAGGACTGGAGCGCCGCCATCAAGAACCTGCTCCGCAATGCGCCCGAGCCGGACACGCTGGCCGATGCGGTCTGCGGATCGAGCTCCCGGGGCCTTCCGCCGCGGTGGGCCTCGATGGACTTCCTGGTCGAGGCCAAGGACGGCAGGCTGCGGGTCGTGGAGCTGGCGGACTACGCCGAGATGGTGAGCCAGGGCTGGATGCCGGACTTCCGAGTGCCCTCGGTCTACGACCGTTCCGAGCGGCGCGCCTCTCGCGAGGACGACGCCACGCGGATGGGACTGGCCGCTGTGTTGGCCGGTCGCCACGAAGACCTGCTCCAGGGCGAGAGCCCCTGGGGCTCCGGACTGTTCGGCGGCTGGTCCTGGAAGGACGTGGTCAAGGGCAACCCCGGGATCCAGGAGACCGTCTACGACTACCTGGCGCTGATGCATCTCACGGTGGAGCTTGCCCAGGGCGAGGGAGGAATTTGCGGTCGATGAGGCCCTTGACTGCAACGGGCTATACTCCCGGCGGACCCGCAGGCACCAGCAGATGACCCCCCGCCGAAAGTTCAGGTTCATCCAAGAGCTGGCTGCGGGCGGGTTCGGCAAGGTCTACCTGGCCGAGATGGTCACCGGCGAGAATTTCTCGTCGGTCGTGGCGATCAAGCTGTTGTTGAGCGAGTGGGCCGAGCACGACGAGATCGTCCAGCGCGCCCGCGACGAGGCCCGGATGCTGGGTCGCCTGCGCCACCGGAACATCGTCCGGGTCGAGGACCTGACCGTGCTGCAAGGCCACTGCGCCGTGGTCATGGAGTACCTGGAGGGCGTCGACTGCAAGTCGCTCATCGGACACTTCGAGGACGGCTCCCAGGGCACCATGCCCCTGCAGGCGCTGTTCGAGATCATCGGCAACGTGGCCAGCGCCCTGGACGCCGCGTACAACCACGTGCCCCTCCAGGGCGGCGTGCCCATGCAGCTCGTGCACCGGGACATCAAGCCGTCCAACGTGATGGTGACCCTGGGTGGCGACGTCAAGCTGCTCGACTTCGGCACCGCCCGAGCCAACTTCGACGATCGCGAGGCCAAGACCCAGCAGCTGGCCTTCGGCTCCCAGGCCTACATGGCCCCGGAGCGCTTCCTGGGCGACGAAGACACCCCCGCGACCGATGTCTACTCGCTCGGCGTGACGCTCTATGAGCTGATCAAGTGCGAGAATTACGGCCGCATCGATCTGCGGCCTGACAAGTACAACGCCCTTGTCGTGGAGCGGATCGGCAGCCTGGATTTTGGCGAGGTGCTGCCGGCCGAGATCGCCGACCAGGCCCGCGCGGCCATCGCGGCGATGGTGTCCTATGGACCCGAGGAACGCCCCAGCGCGGCCCAGGTGATCGAACTGATGGACGTGCTGGCCGAAGAGGCCAACGACGGCAGCCTGCGCCGCTTCGCCCGGCGACACGTCAAGGACGTGATGGTTGCCAACGCGCACACCCCAGACCCCGACGACCCACTGACGGGGTCCACCCTGTTCGAGGACCGCAGCACGGGCTTCTACGCCAACACCGAGTCCGAGGGCCTCGAAGAGGCCTCTGGCGCCCACGAACCGCCCAAGCTGACCATGCCGGACCCGTCCGAGGAGTTCAAGAGCCTGGACGAGGCCAGCGGCGAGCTCAAGGTGCCCGACGACCTGGTGCCGAGCGTGTCCCTGGCGGCGGCGACCACGTTCCCGCCTGCCTCTGAGCTCCTCCCCACCCCGGAGCCGGAGCCGGAGCCGACACCAGAGCCAGAGCCAGAGCCCGAACCAGAGCCCGAGCCCGAGCCCGAGCCAGACACGCAGTCCGAGCCCGAGTCCCTGGCCGGCCCGACCGTCTCGGACCTCAACCTGGGCGGCACCACCGAACGAATGGACCTGCCAGACGCGCTGCGAGAGCCGCCGGAGCCTCCGCCGGTGAAGTCAGCTCCGGTCCAGTCCAGCTTCCGCCCCGCCGAGGTCTACGAGCCAGAAGACCCGCCGCCCGCTGGCAAGAGCAAGCTCCCGCTCATGCTGGGGGCCGCCACGGTGCTCATCCTGGTCGCGGGTGGTGCGATCGCGATGCTCTCCGGCGACCAAGACGCACCGCCCAGGGATCCGGTGGCGACCGCGCCGGCCCCGCCCAAGGCGCCGACCCAGGCCAACACCAAGAAGGACGCCAAGAAGTCCGACACCAAGGACGCCAAGAAGTCCGACACCAACAAGGACGACAAGAAGTCCGACACCAAGAAGGACGCCAAGAAGTCCGACGCCAAGAAGTCCGACACCAACAAGGACGACAAGCAGGCCGACGCCAACAAGGACGACAAGAAGTCCGACGCCAACAAGGACGACAAGCAGGCCGACACCAAGGCAGACGACCCGGCCACCGACGCCCAGGCCGACGCCACCGAGACCACCGAGCCCGAGGAGCCCGCCGTGGCGACCGCCACCGGCACAGTGAACCTCAAGGTGCTGCCCTTTGGGTCGAAGGTCTCTGTCGTGGGCAACGGCAAGTCACTCAGCTTCGAAGCCAAGTTCGGCCAGCCGCCCAAGAAGTACGGCGATCTGCCTGCAGGGTCCTACCGGGCGACCGTGACCCGCACGACCGACGGCAAGAAGATCAGCAAGTACTTCACCGTCAAGGCGGGCAAGACCTGCAGCTACGAGTTCAACATGGAGAGCTACCAGAACGGCTGGACCGGAGGCTGCAAGTGAGCGCCTTGTTGTTGCTGTGTCTGGGGTCGGGCAGCGCGCTGGCTGGCCCGGTCGAAGACCACGTCAACGGGGCCATCCAGGCGATCACCAACGGGGACTTCGACACGGCTCGGGATCTGTTGGACGAGGCCGAAGACGCGGCGCCGGACTCCCCGACGGTCGTGCTGGGCAGCACCATCGCCAGCATCGACTACTACCGCGGCATGATGGAGTTCTTCGGCGGCGACCGAGACCAGCAGACCCTGGTGTACTGGCGCTCGGCCCTGGAAAAGGACCTGAGCTTCGGCTGGGACAAGGCCCTGGTCGCGGACCAGGAAGCCGAGGACCTCTTCGAGGCGCTGCGGTCCGAAGTCGACTCCCGCGACCAGGTCGAGGCCCAGGTCCCCGAAGACAGCACCGAGTTCCGCGTGTACGTCGACGGGCGCATGCTCAGCCACTACGACGCCGTGGTGGGGGGCACCCACTTGGTCCAGGTCCTGTGCATGGGCAAGGGCCTGACCGGCGACTGGCACGAATTCGGGGACCCGCCGGACTACGCCAGGATGTGCGCGTCCATGGGCGACGGCTCGGCCGACGGCAAGAAGGAAAAGGAGCCCAAGGAGAAAAAGGAAAAGGAGCCCAAGGAGAAGAAGGAAAAGGAGCCCAAGGAGGAGAAACCGCCCAAGGAGCCCAAGGAGCCCAAGGAGCCCAAGGAGCCCAAGGAGCCCAAGGAAGGCGGGGTCTCGGGGGCCAAGATCGGGCTCGTCGGCGGCGGCGTGGCCCTGGTGGCTGGCGGTGCTGCGACCTACTTCGCCCTCTACCGGCCCAACTACCAGTCCTTCGAGGACTACGACGACCGCCCGTGGGACGTCACCCCGGAGATCGCCGACGACATCGAGGGCAAGCACAACACCTACCGCTTCTTGACCCTGGGTCTCTGGGGCGTTGGGGCGGCGGTCGCTGTGACCGGCGCGGTGCTTCCGCTGGGTGACACGCAGCTCCGGCTGGTGCCCTTGGGCAACGGCCTCCTGCTCCAGGGTCGCTTCTGAGCGTGCGCAGGCCGTCCGTCGCCCAGGCTGCCGCCCTCGAAGCGGGACAGCGCTGGGAGGACGCCGCCCGCGCCTGGGCTGCCGTCCGGGACCGCTCCGACGGCGACCAGGCCCGCAACGCGGCCGGTCGGTGCCAGAGTTGCTGGCGACGGGGAGACCGGCCCAGGCTGGTGCTCGAGGCCGGTGACGCGGCCCTGGCCCTGGGGCTGGACCCGATCCAGGCGTCGACGGTGCGCCTGAGCATGGCCTCGGCCTGTGCCCAGCTGGGCGAGCTGGAGCGGGCCGAGGGCCTGAGCAAGGACGCTGTGCGTGGGGCCAGCAGCGCCGAGCAGCGAGAGCTGGCCATGGACACGCTGCTCGGCATCTGGCTCCAGCGGGGCGAGCTGGTCGCCTTCGCCGGAGCGCTGGCGGCCGACCCCCGGGACGGACCGAGCCCGCCGCGGGAATTCCGGCGGGTCCAGCGAGACCGTCTGATCGGCCGACTGGACGAGGCTGTGATGCGGCTCGAACAGCTGGAGCGCAACCTGGGCCTGACGCCGCCCGTGCGCGGCGCCTGTGCCGCCGAGCTGGGCGAGATCGCTCTGGTCCGTGGGGAGCACGAGCAAGCGATGGCGTTGTTCGCCGAGTCCGCGAGGGCGTGGGAACAGGCCAGTCGCATGGCTCCCCGCTGGTCCGCCGAAGCCGCGCGGGGGCTGGCAGCGAGCTGGATCGCCCCGGACGGCGTCGGGCTGGACGTCGGCGTGGCCTGGGCCAGACGACGAGGCCTGGTGGGGCTAGAGGCCTGGCTGCGGCTGGCCCGTGGGCTGTGTGCCACCCGGAGCGACCCGACGTCGGGCGCACGGGACCTCAGCCGGGCCCAGGAGCTGGCCGACGGTGCCGGCGCCCGGCTCATCTCAGGGCGCATCCGCTGGCTGCGCTGCACGGTCGGCCTGGGGGACCTGCGCGAGCTCGAGCGGGCGGTGGTCGAGCTGACGGGCGATGCCGGTTGGTGGGCCCCCGCAGCCCTGGCGCTGGCCGAGGCCCTGGCCCAAGACGATCGCGCCCGCGGCGTGAAGCTGGCCATGGGCGCCCACACCTGCTTCGTGGGCATGCACCTGATCGCGGAGCAGGAGCGGGCCCTGGACACGATCAAGGCCTTGTCTGGTGCGATCTGATTGGGGCGTGACCATGGAATGGCTTGGCTGGGTCCGCAGTCAGACGATCAGCCGGCCCAGGAAGCGCAGGGTGGGCAGCGGCGGCAACCGGGCCGGGGACACCGCACCGTCGTTCACCCCGAGCATCTGCGCGAAGAAGTGTGGCTCCGCGGCCAGGGCTCGCACGACCCGACGCCGCAGCCAGGGCCGGCGGGCCACCACTAGGAGCAGCCCGGTGGTCCAGCGGTAGAGCCGGGTGATGCGCGCGTGCTCGCGCACATAGCGGCGGGGCTCGCCGTCGCGGATGGCTGCCACGGCGGCATCGGCCTCGTGGAAGGCCAGGGACAGGCCCTCGCCGGTCAGCGCGTCGACGTAGCCGCCAGCGTCGCCGACCAGCAGTACGCGCCCGCTGTGCACGCTGGAGACGCTGTGCCGAAAAGGGCCGGCGCCGCGCACCTGTGAGTCGTGGGGGGCCTGGGCCAGGCGGGCGGCCAGGTCGGGGAACCGGGCCAACAGGTCGTCGAAGCGGGCCTTCTCGCCGCTGAAGAGCATGGCAATGCCCACGCGGTTCGGGCCCACAGGGGTGACGTAGGCCTCGCATCCGTCGGCCCAGTGGACCTCGACGTGGTTCGACCAGGGGGCCAGTGCATAGTGCCGGCGCAGGCCGAAGCGCTGCCACGACGCCCAGTGCACCCCAAGTCCGGCCCACTTGCGCACCGCCGAATGCAGGCCGTCACAGCCGATCACGCGGTCCGCCCGCACCACCTCGCCGTCGAGCTGCACCCCGTCGGGGTGAAGCCCGATCACCGGGGTCTTCCAGCGCAGCTCGGCACCGAGCTGACCTGCCCGCGCCACGAGTGCCCGATGCAGGTGCAGTCGCCGGATCCCGGTGCCCGCCCCGTGGGGAAACAGCGCCTGGGCCACCGAGCCGGTGGTGGTGTCCACGTAGCGAATGCCCACAAAGGGCGCCGTGCCTTCGGGGTCCACCTCGACGCCGTTGTCGGCGAGCCAGGCGGTGCCCGCCGGCATCAGCCCTTCGCCGCAGGCCTTGTCGATGTCCGGCGACGCCTGGTCCAGCACCACCACGTCGAGTCCCTCTCGTCGCGCGGCGATGGCGACGGCCAGGCCGGCGGGTCCTCCGCCGACGACGGCGAGCCTCACCGGCGACTGCGGGCCAACGCGCGGCGGGACTTGAGCATCGTGCCCAGGAGCTTCAGGGCCCCGACGTCCTGGGGGGGCACCAGCTCTCCGGCCAGGTGGCGTCGAAGGGCCTCGCCCCGCCGAATCTTGCCGCTGCTGGTGCGGGGCAGGGTGCCCGGTGCCAGTACGATCAGGCTGTCGACCCGCAGTCCGGTCGTCTCGAGCACCGCCTGCTGGCAAGCGGTCACAAGTGCGGCGAGCGAATCGGCGTCGGCGTCACGGGCGTGTTCTACGAACAGGATCAGGGCCTCTGTGCTGGCGCCCTCGGCCCGGTGGCTGGTGGCGGCCGCGCAACCGGTGCGCACGCCGGCGACCCGGTCCACGGCCTGTTCCAACTCGTGGGGCGCGTGGTTGCGGCCGCGCAGGATGAGCACGTCCTTGGCGCGTCCTGTCAGGTACAGCTCGCCCCCGTGCACGAAGCCCAGATCGCCGGTGTCCAGCCAGCCATCGACCAGGGTGGCTGCCGTGGCTTCGGGGTTGCCCAGGTACGCGGTCATCAGGCTCGGACCCTTGGCCCAGACCGTGCCGATCCGCCCGTCGGGCACCTGGGCACCGTCGACCCGGACCTGGACGTCAAAGGTCGGGAGCGCGGTCCCGACACTGACCAGCTCCACGCCGTCATCGGCCTGCTCGGCCCGCTGCTCCTGGGCCAGCACGTCCCGGTCGAAACAAGCGGTCTGGAAGGGCCGATCGAAGGGGGTGAAGGTCACCGCCAGGGACGCTTCGCTCAGACCATAGACCGGGCTCAGGGCCTCGGGACGGAGCCCATGGGCGCCGAAGCGCTCCAGGAAGGCCCGCAGGGTGTCGGGCGCTACCGGCTCTGCCCCGTTCATGGCCACCAGCCAGTGGGACAGGTCCACGCCGGCGATGTCGGCGTCCTTGATGCGGTCCACGCACAGGGCGTAGGCGAAGTTCGGGGCCGTGGCGACGGTGCACCGGTACTTGGAGATGGCCCGGAGCCAGACAGCGGGCCGCGCCACGAAGATCTCGGGCCGGATCAGGGTCAGGTTGCCGGGGTGAAGAAGCGCCGGGATCACACAGCCGATGAGCCCCATGTCGTGGTACAGCGGCAGCCACGAACAGCCGCCATGGACCAGCCCGTCGACCTCTGGAAAGGTCTGCTCGATGGCCTGCTCGATCAGCCGGCCCTGGGCCAGGATGGCGCCGTGGGACAAGGCCACGGGCTTGGGGTCCACGGTGGTCCCAGAGCTGAACTGGACCAGGCCGAGCTCGTCGGGACGGACGGCAACCGGTTCTGCGGTGCCCCGGGGCAGTTCGTCCAGCACCAGGCACCCCAAGGGAGGCCGGGCCAGCTCGATGGTCTGCCCCAGGACCCGCCGCACGGAGTGGTCGGTCAGCACCAGCTTCGCGTCGGCGAGCTGGAGCATGCGAGCGGTCTTGCGGTGGTACTCGTCGAGTCGCCCCAGCCGAACCGGGGGGTAGAGCGGGGCTGGCGTGGCGCCGGCGAGCAGGATGCCGAAGAAGGCATCGAAGAACGCGGGCACGGTCGGGTAGATCAGCGCCACCCGATCGCCGCGCCCCACGCCGTGGGCCTGGAGACGCCCGCAGGTGTCGAGGGCCCGCGTGAGCACCTGGTCCCAGGTCATCCGCGTGGGCCGCTCTCGGCGGTCGAGCAGCCGCAGACCCTTGGTCTTGCAGGTGCCCGCGGCGAACAGCGCCTCGTTGAGGGTGCGGCTCACGCGGGTTCCTGGGGGCCGGCATCCAGGCGCTCGCGCACCAGCGTCAACAGATCGCTGGCCGTCTCGATGCCTTCCTCGTCGCCTTCTTCCAGGCAGACCTGGAACAGATTCTCGGTCTCGACGACGAAGGTGAGCAGGCGGATGGAGTCCAGCTGGAGTGCGTCGAGCAGCCGCGTGTCCGGCGCCAGCGCCCCTTCGAAGTCCAGGTGCTCCTCGGCCACGGTCTGGAGGCCGGCCAGGATCTCGGCGTCGGTCATCGGGACGTCTCCGGGACGAAGCGATTGCGGTCACCGTGGGCGCTGTCGTAGCTGCAGTGCTCGCTGAGGGCCGCCTCTTCGGCGGCGATGCGGGTGCGCAGGAGCAAGGCGTTGGCCACGGTGAAGGTGAGTGCGGTCAGCCAGGCGCTGTGGATCAGCGGCAGCACCAGGAATTCCGTGATCACGGCCACGTAGTTTGGGTGGCGCACGAAGCGATAGGGGCCGCGGGCGCCGACCGCGGGCAGGCCGGGCACGACCAGGATGCGCGCATTCCAGCGGGGCCCCAGGGTCGCGATGGCCCAGTAGCGGAGGGCCATCGACGCCAGCAGACCCACGCCGCAGAGTGCACCGAGCGCCGGCACGAAGGGTCGATCCAGGAGCAGGACCTCGGCGATGCAGGCCACCGGGAAGAGGGCATGCAGCGCCACCATCACGGGCCAGTGTGCCTGGCCGGCCTCGATGCCGCCCTGGGCCAGGGCCGCGTCGGCGTTGCGCTTGGAGAGCACGAGCTCCACCCCCCGCTCCAGGAGCACCAGCCCCCAGATGCCCAGGTAGAGGGCCTGGGTCGGACCTACCACTCGACCAGGACGAGCTCGGAGCAGAACGCCGGGCCCATGGCCAGGATCATGCCCTTGGAGCCCGGGGGCGGGCGGTGATCGCGGATGGTGTCCTCGAGGACCATCAAGACGCTCGTGGAGCTCAGGTTTCCGACCTGGGCCAGGTGGTCCCACGTGACCTGGAGCGCGTCGCGGGTGATGTCGAGGGCCTGGGCAAAGGCCTCGAGCACCTTGGGGCCGCCGGGGTGGCAGACCCAGGATCCGATGTCCGCCACGGTCAGGCCCTGCTCGGCCAGGAAGGCGTCGACGTCGGCCCGCAGGTTGTCGCTGACCATGCGGGGCACGTCTGCGGAGAGCACGACCTTGAAGCCGCGCTCGCTGATGTCCCAGCCCATCACGCGCTCGGTGTTCGGGTAGAACACACTGCGGGTGGCCAGCACTTGCGGCCCCTGGGCCGTCTGGGCAGCCGGGTGGTCCGCACCGACCACGACGGCGCAGGCGCCGCCGTCGCCGAACAGGCCGGTGCTGATCAGGTTGGGGATGCTCAGGTCGTCGCGCTGGACGGTCAGGCTGCACAGCTCGACGCTGAGCAGGAGGGCGGCCTGGTCCGGGAAGGCCTTGACGTAGTCCGCGGCGCGGGCGATGCCGGCGGCGCCGGCCACACAGCCCAGCCCGAAGATCGGGATGCGCTTGATGTGCGTGGGCAGGGCCAGCCGGTTCATGAGTCGGGCGCCCAGGGCGGGGGTTGCCAGGCCGGTGACAGTGACTGTGAAGAAGGCCCCGATGTCTTCGACCTGGATGCCGCTGCGCTCGATGGCCGTGGTGACGGCGCGGGCGCCGACGTCCTGGGCGACGCGAATCCAGGCGTCGTTGGAGTCCCCGAAGCCGCTCAGGGCCTCGTACTCGTCGGGCTTCAGGGCCAGGTGGCGACCGCCGACCAGCACGTTCTTGTGCAGCCTGGCCAGCCGGCCCAGGTTGAAGTGGCGCTTGCCCCAGAACGCCATGAACGCCTGCAAGAGGGCGTCCTGGTCGTAGTAGTGGTCCGGGAACGCATGCCCGACAGCGGCAACGTGCACAGGGGCTCCAGAGCGGCCCCTCCAGTTATCGCCGCCGGCAGGGGAGTGCGAGTCGGGATGGCGCGGTCAGCGGGAGGACACGGAGCCCCGCCCACTGCGCGGTCGTCTGCACGCAGTGGGGCCGAACGCGCGGTCGGCCTCGTGCCGGGAGCCGCGGTGGGCTCGGGAGACGCCAATCCGACCTGATCTGCGCCGTAATCGGGCGCAGACCGCGCACTCGAGGTGGCTCGGTGCCTGACAGGGTGTCGAAGGTTCGACGGGTCCAGGCTGACGAAGCGGCCTGGCGAGCGGGGTCAGGGTCTGGCCTGATCCTTGAAAGCCGCTGCGCCCATGGCCGTTCACCATGCCCCTCGCTCGCTCCCAGGCACCTTGTTGTGGTGCTCCCACGTCGAGGCCTTGGCCTTGTGGAAGCGCCTCTTCCATCAAGTGCCGGACCCCCTCGCGTTGTGCTTGATGCCCGACCACATTCACCTGCTCCATCGGCGCGACGTGTCGTGGGGGCTGGGGCTCGCGCTGAATGCCTATGCCCGTTGGCGCAACGCCCGGCGTGGCGTCCATGGACCGGTGTGGCGACGACAGGGGCCCCCGGAGCCGGTCCAGGGGGCTGTCAAGCTGCGGCGTTCCGTGCGCTACATCCACCTGAATCCTTGCCGCGCGGGCCTGGTCGACGATCCGCTGGCCTGGGCCTGGTCGACTCATCGGGACCGCGTGGGACTGACCGTGCGGCCCGTGGTCAGAGTGGACCCGGACCGGGTCCGCTTTCACCGGTACGTGTCTTCGGACCCCACCGTTCGGGTCGAAGGCACCGACCTGCCCTGGCCGCTGGACCTGGTGGAGCCTGGAGAGCCGGGCCTGCTGCGGCTCCGAGGGGCGGTCTCGGCGGTGAGCCGGACCCCGTGGCAGGACCTCGACGCACGGGGCCCTGCCCGCAAGCTGCTATGGCGGGCGGCTCGCTGCATGTCCCCTGGGTCCCAGGTACAGCAGGCTGCCATTCTGGGGTGTGATGTGAGCTCGCTCCGGCGTACGTCGGATCGATGGGGACCAGAACTTCGCACCGTCGCCAGCGCCGCTGGAGACCTGCGCTTCGAAGGCCTGCAGCCCGGCGATCTGCGCCTGAGCCGAGGCTGGGCCCGCTATCGCTTTCGCCGGTAGGTTATCGCCGCCCTCCCGACGGAGGCGCCCATGTCCCTGAACCTGACCACCGAAGGCGACGTGGCCTGGCTGGAGCTGGACCATGGCAAGGCCAATGAGATGGGCTGCGAGCAGCTCCGCGGCTTCGAGCAGCTCTGCGACACCCTGGATGCCCGCGCACTGGTGACCTGGACCCGGCGGCGCTCCCGCAGGGGCACCCCGATCTTCATCGCCGGGGCCAACGTCACGGAGCGCAGGGGATGGACCGACGACCAGGTCCGGGCCCACGTTCGCTGGCAGCGGTCGGTGCTGGCCCGGGTGCGGCGGCTCCCGCTGTTCCACGTGGGCGTGGTGCACGGCGTCGCGCTGGGGTGGGGCACCGAGTACCTGATCTGCTGCGACTACCGGATCGCCACGGCCGACGCGTCCTTTGGGCTGCCCGAGACCGGCCTGGGCATCCTGCCCGGTGCCGGGGGCAGCAGTGAGCTGTGGTCCCTGATCGGCGTGCCCCAGGCCTTGCGGCTTGGCATGACCTGCGAGCGGATCTCGGCAGACGAGGCCCTGCGCATCGGCCTGGTGCAAGAGGTGGTGCCCGATCTCGACGCCGCCCTGGACAGGGCCCGGGCGCTCACGGCGCGGGTCGCCCACAACAGCCCCACCAGCGTGGCGGCCTTCAAGCGGGCCGTGCTGGGCAGCGTGGGCGCTAGCGCAGAGACGCGGCGCGAGCTCGAGGCGACCGCCTACGAGCACTGTGTGTCCGGCGGCGACGCGGCCATCGGCCGGGCGAGCTTCGAGCAGATCCGGGCCGGCGAGCCGGTGCCCTGGGGCCCGCGCGTGGACTTCGAGGCGTGATCGTCCTGCTGCTGCTGGCGTGCAGCGGCAGCGCCGAGCCGGTGGCCCAGGCGCCCGTGGACTGTGCGGACGAACCCCACGAAGAGCTGCGCATCCCGTGTTGGATCAGCAGAGCCGAGGTGGCCGCTGAGGCCTCGGACCCGGTCGGGGCCGACGCGGCCTGTGCCCAGGTTCCCGAGGGCCGGTGGGCCGAGGAGTGCGCCTTCCGGGTGGGCGAGGAGCTCGCCCGAGCGGGGCGCGTGGTCGAGGGGGTCGCCTTCTGTGCTCGGGCGGAGCGCTATGCTCGCTTCTGCCTGACCCACGTGGCCTGGCGGCTGACCCCGGACCCCACGTGGGACCCGAAGGATCCGACCCTCCCGGGCACCCTCGACGCCCTGGTCACCGCGGCGGCCGCCGGCCTCGACGGACTGCCCACGGACCGTCGCGACGCGGGCCTGCGGGACCTGCGAGCCGGGCTGTGGCACCGGCTCTACTACGGTCACGGCCGCCCGGATCCGGCCGCCGCTCGGGCCGCCGCTGGGGAAGACGGCTTCGCCGCCCGCACCGCCTGGGCCCTCGAAGCCGTCAGGATCCTGGCCCCCTGGGACCAGGCGCTGCCAGGTGACCTGCGAGACCGGGTCGTCGCTGCTTGGGGGGGCGACGTGCCCTCCGGCGAGCCGCTGCCTCGGGCGCGCCGGGTCGGCCGCTACGTGCCCGCCGTGCCGCCTCGGGAGCTGGGCCAGGTGCGCGCCTGGCCGACCTTTGGCGGCGGGGTGCGGCTGGTGTCCCAGGACCTGGACACCGACCTGCGCATCGCCCTGGTCGAGGCGCTCTTCTTCCGGGAGACGACCACCGCCGACGACCTGGCCCTCTTCCTGGACGACCTTGCTCCCGAAGTCCGCTGGACCGCCGCCTGGCGCATGGTCGGCCTGCTGCGTCCGGCGCCGGGCGATCCGGCCCCCTTTGCGGACCACACGGACCCGGTGGTACGGGCTCTGGCTCGGCCCCCCGAGGGCCGCGGCACCCCGGAGCGACCGTGAGCCGTGTCCTGGTCACCCGTGTGATCGATCCGGTCGGCGTCGCGTTGCTCGAGAAGGCCGGCTTCGACGTCGACGTGCGCATCGCCGACGCGCCCATCGCGCGCCAGGAGCTCCTGGACCGGGTTCGGGGCTGCGCCGGTCTGATCCCGATGCCGACCGACCGGGTCGATGGCGCGGTGCTGGACGCCGGGCCGCTGCGGGTCGTGGCGAACCACGCGGTGGGCACCGACAACGTGGACCTGGATGCTGCACGGGTTCGCGGCATCCCGGTCACGAACACCCCGGGCGTGCTGACCGAGGCGACCGCCGACCTGGCCCTGACCCTTCTGCTCGCCGCGGCCCGCCGCGTGGGCGAAGGCCAGGCCCTGATCCGGGAGGGCCGCTTCCACGGCTGGGCCCCAGACATGCTGGTCGGCGCCGACCTGAACGGCGCCACCCTGGGCATTGTGGGGCTGGGGCGCATCGGCCGGGCAGTCGCCGACCGGGCCCGGGCCTTTGGCCTTCAGGTGATGGGCCGGACTCAGAGCGCCGGGCCGTCGCTCGAGACCCTGTTGGCCGAGAGCGACTTCCTGTCCCTGCACTGTCCCCTGACGCCGGACACCCGCCACCTGATCGGCGCGGCCGAGCTGCGGGCCATGAAACCAACCGCGGTCCTGGTCAACACCGCCCGGGGTCCCGTGGTCGACGAGGCCGCCCTGGTCCAGGCGCTAACCGAGGGCTGGATCGCCGCCGCGGGCCTGGACGTCTTCGAGCACGAGCCCCGGGTCCACCCGGGCCTGCTGGACCTGCCCAATGCCGTCCTGTTGCCGCACCTGGGCTCGGCCACGCGCTCGTCTCGCCAGGCGATGTCCCGCCTCGCTGCCCAGGGGGCCATCGCCGTGCTCACAGGTCGGGAACCGGCTCACCGGGTCGCCTGAGCGTTAGGCCAGGACCATGGAAGGTCTGGCCGCCCTCGAAGCCTTCAACGGCACCGTGTCGCCGCTGCTCTACGGCTTCGGCATCGCCGCGATCATCGCCGAGACGGTCTACATGGCCCGCACCCATGCCGGGCGCGACATCGAGAGCCGCCGCCTGGGGGTCAAGTGCGGCGCCCTGGCGTTCGGCGCCGAGGGTGTCTTCTACGCCACCGGGTTGCTCGCCATCCAGGCCTGGGTCTACGAGCACCGGTTGTTCGACCTGGGCCTGCACTGGTGGGTCTGGGTGCTCACCTTTGTGATCAACGACCTGATGTTCTACGTGTCCCACCGGCTGCAGCACCGCTGCCGCTTCCTGTGGGCCGTGCACGTGGTGCACCACTCGCCCAAGCACTACGACCTGACCACCGGCATCCGGGGCAGCGTGCTGGGCTTCGCGGTCACGTTCCCGTTCTACGCCTGGATCCCGATCCTGGGCATCCACCCGCTGGTGGTGCTGATCGTGGACAAGCTCTTCAAGTTCTACGGGCTGGCGTACCACACCGAGTACGTGCGCAAGCTGGGCTGGGTCGACCGCTTCCTCGTGACCCCGTCGAACCACCGGGTGCACCACGCCACGAATCCCCAGTACCTGGACCGGAACTACGGGGGCTTCTTCATCCTGTTCGACCGGCTGTTCGGGACCTTCGTGCCCGAGGAGCAGCCCTGCACCTACGGGCTGGTCAAGGACTGGGACGGGCGCGAGCTCTGGGACTGCCAGTTCCACGAGCTGCGGGATCTGTGGCGGGACGTCCGGTCGGCGGACGCGCTGGGGGACAAGCTGCGGCACGTGTGGAAGCCGCCGGGGTGGAAACCGGTAGACCGGGCGGGAGCCATCGCTTGATGGGGGGAGGACTGCGGCGGCGTCTGGGCTGGGGAGCGTTCTGCGCGTGCCTGGCGCCGGTGCTCGTCGCGGGCTGGATGGCGGTGAGCGGCTCGCCCGCGTGGCAGGAGCAGTTCCTGGCTCAGTGGGGCCGGCTGCTCCCGGTGCTGCTGGTCGGGGGCTTCGTGGGCGGCGCCGCGTGGGCAAGGTCGCTCCATAGCCTCGCGAGGGCCGCGGTCTCCCGCTGGCGCAAGAGGACGGCTCCTCCGCTGCCGGACGCCTCCCAGGTCTCCCTGGCCCTGAGTGAGCTCGACCGCCAAGCCTGGGCCGGCCAGGTGGCGGGGCTTCGGCGACGCAACGTCGGCCTGATCGCCTTGGGGGTAGGAGCGGCGTGCCTCCCCTTGCCCCTCGCCGAGTTCTTCGCCGGACGCTTGGCCGAAGGTCCGGTGACTGGGGTCTGGCCCTTCACCCTGGCTCTGTCCCTGGTCGCGCTCTGGCAGTTCCGGTTTCTGCTCCTGGGGGGCAGGAGGGCCGCCCGAGCGGCAGCCTCTTCGCTGGCGCGCTGGGTCCCCCGGGCAACGCTGCGTGACGCTCCCTTGGGGGGTGAGCTGGTCCTGCAGAGCGGCAGCGTCGTCGAGGTGTTCGCCGGCCGCCACTTGCGACTCTCCCTGGACCTTGGGGCGCTGCCGATCCGGTCGTTGGCCCGGGGGGACCAGGACGCTGCGCTCTTCTCCCCGGTGTCCCATGAGCTGGGCGGGGGTGGGGCGTCTCGGGGCCTGGATCTGACGGCCGGCCCCGACGCCGATGGGCTGCCCGTCTCGGTCTGGTTGGATCCGGTTCTGGCGTCGCAGGTGCTGGCTCTGGTCCACGCGGGCGGCAGCGTGCGGGCGCGGAAGCTCACAGTCACGGTGCCTCTGGACCGTCGGACCCCCGACACCGTGGCGCGGGTGGTCGCTGCGCTGGACCGTCTCTCGCAGCTGATCGCGAGCCGAGGTGCCCTGGAA
>Ga0209992_10000443_pt1 | contig 55437 bp, 48 predicted proteins | sample 2SBtaG_2_FD_182564 | JGI IMG/M metagenome (GOLD analysis project Ga0209992, IMG submission 182564) | Deep subsurface microbial communities from Kolumbo volcano to uncover new lineages of life (NeLLi) - 2SBTROV12_ACTIVE470 metaG (SPAdes)... | ecosystem: Environmental > Aquatic > Marine >... | reverse complement strand
GCTCATTTATCGATATTTTTAGATTGTTTTGAAGCCTCTATTTTATCATTTTTGAGCAAGTCTTTTTCTTTTTTTAGCTATTCAAGCTACTAAGTCCACTCGCTTTGATGAGTTTTGCAAGTGGCTCTATTAACGTAATGCAATCGGATCTGGCTGAAAACATTTTCGCATTGACCGGTGTTGGTGCAAAAATTCTGCTAGCAGATGATAGCCAATTACAGCGGCAACTGTTACAGGAGATACTCGAGCAAGCGGGCTATAAGGTTGTATTAGCCTGTGATGGTGTGGAGGCTGTCGAACAGTTTCGCGTAGAACAACCCGACCTGGTGCTGTTGGATATCAAAATGCCGAATATGGAAGGCATAGAAGCGGCTAGGGAGATGAGAAAGATTGCCGATAACCGTTATTTCCCAATCATATTTGTTACCCAGGCGAGCAGTCGTCGGTATCTGAAGGAGTGTATCGAAGTCGAAGGGGACGATTTCATCTCGAAACCGGTTGATCCTGTGAAACTCACGGCAAAGATTCAATCTATTCTTAGGGTAAAGACCCTATACCAGCAACAGTTCGACAAGCAACGGCAACTAGCAGTTTACCAACAGCATGCCGAGCGCGAGCAACAAATTGCCGCGTCTTTGTACGAAACCTTGATTAAGTCTGGGTTCGTTGAATCTCCAAATCTGCAATACTTACACTCAGCGATGTCGTTGTTTAATGGTGATGTGTTGCTATCGACAAAAACCCCTTCCGGGCTACATTATGTGTTGCTTGGTGACTTTACCGGGCATGGCTTGGCGGCGTCAATTGGGGTCGGGCCAACCGCAGAAATTTTTTATGGAATGGCGAGCAAAGGGTTTCGGATTCAGGAGATAATTACAGAGATCAATCGCAAGCTGTTTAAACTTTTACCGGTCGATATTTTCTTTGCCGCGTGTTTGTTATCTTTGGATGGAACGGGTGAAACGCTCAGCGTGTTTACCGGGGGCCTGCCCGATCATTATTTGTATAACGCAAAGATTGGGACGGTTAGAACGATTGCATCATCCAATTTACCCTTGGGTATCGTGAGTTCGGAACAGCTCCAGCCCTCAATAAAGCACTATGATATTAGCGCTGATGACAAATTTTATTGCTTTTCCGACGGCGTCATCGAAACCGAAAACCGGGAAGGAGATCAATTTGGTCAGTTGGCCGTACTTCGCTGTTTAGAAGCCCAGCGTGCCGCTGGTCAATCCGGTCTTGGCGCTATACAAGATGCGTTGACGGAATTTCGAGAAGGTCTCGCGCAGCAGGATGATATTACACTGGCTGAACTTTCCTGTGATCCTGCGTTGTTGAGCTCAGAAGAGGACGGATCTCAAGGTGCCAGGCAAAAAGATACACCGACTACGTGGAAAATCAGTATGGAATTCCACGCGAATTCTTTGCAGCAGATAGATCCTGTACCGGTTATCGTCCACGCAATTACGGAAATTCAAGGATTTCAAAGTCATCGCGAACCCATATTTATGATTATTTCAGAATTGTTTAGCAACGCGTTGGACTATGGATTGCTAGGCTTGAAGGGAAAAATTAAATCCACACCGGATGGCATGGTGAAATATTTAGAAATGCGCGAGCAAAGGTTAAAAGAATTAACTGAAGGGGCAATCAAAGTATCGATTAGTCACAAGCCTATCGATGGCGGAGGTTGCATGACAATACGCTTACAGGATACTGGCGTAGGGTTTGACTATTCTGATTCGATCGACAATGTAAACGGCCAAAAATTAGATGCTACGATGGGTTTAGGGCTACTAAAGAAATTATGCCGTTCGGTCGAATTTCTTCAAAATGGAAGCCACGTAAAAGCGGTTTACGAATGGACGGCGTAGTAACCTATTGGGCCTATTGCTTTTAAGCAAACCGCTTCCTGATTTGATTTTATATAAATCCGGTACCTATTTTCTTTTGGTACCGGCTCTTGTCTTCCAAATCTCGGTGGTATTGGCTGATATCTACTCATGGGAAGATGCTCAGGGCCGAATCCACTATTCAGATCGTCCGAACGAGGGTTCGGAAAAGCTCGATATCACGCCCGGCTACGCCTATCACGTTGTCGAGTATGTCTACGATGGCGATACGATTCTATTAGACGACGGTAAAAAAATTCGCCTGCTCGGGATTAATACACCAGAAGTGGAAAGTTCTAGAAAAGATGGAGAGCCGGGTGGTCTGGAAGCAAAGCGATGGTTGACTCAGAAGATTCAAGGGAGAAAGGTTCGATTGGGATTGGATGCGGAACGCAAAGACCGTTACCACCGGCATTTGGCCCATCTTTTTACCCCTGAAGGACTGCACCTCAATTTGGAAATGGTCTCCAGAGGCTTGGCTACAGTCAATATTCATCCGCCCAATTTAAAGTACGTTGACCCGTTATTGAAAGCGCAGAAGTCTGCGGAAGGTGAAAGATTGGGAATTTGGGGCGAGGCTACTTATGCGCCGATAGCAATTGCGGAAATACCGTCACTAGGCCGTCGCGGGTGGTCGCGTTTGGTGGGTAAGCCCATTGATATAAGACCTGGTCGTAAATTTGACCGGTTGATTTTTAGCACTAATTTTAATGTACGCATCCCGCGCAAAAATCTAGAATTGTTTCCCGCGTTAAACACTTACCTGGGTAAAGCGCTGGAGGTGCGTGGATGGGTTTCCCGGCGCAATAAAAAATACTCGGTGCTTATCCGGCATCCCAGCGATCTGGTTGAACGCAATGAATAGTCAATCTTGTTTGATAATAAATCGGTCGGTCGAACTGGAATAATCAGATTAGGCCAGAAAACGGTTGCACAACAACAGTGTCTCCAGGATTCACCGGTCCGCGGTCGTGCGGAAGAATTATGAACGCGTTGGCCAGACTCATTGACTTTAAAATTCCGGATCCCTGTCTGCCGGTTGAGCGTACCCGCCAACCCTCTTCAGTGGGTGAAAGAATCGCTCTTTGAAATTCTGTACGTCCGGGTCTCTTGCGGATAGATTCCGTGCAAACCGCGGTCAGTTTTGTGCCTGGCAGCCATTCGGTAATACCCATGATTTTCCGTAGAGCTGGCAGTACGAATTGATAGTAGGTGACCATGACCGCGACCGGATTTCCGGGTAATCCAAAAAACCATGTATTGTCTATAGCGCCGAAAGCCATGGGTCTTCCCGGTTTGATCGCCACCTTCCAGAATCGAATATCGCCCAGTTCGGATACGACTTCCTTGGTAAAGTCGGCTTGTCCGACCGAGATGCCGCCGGTTGTTATCACTAGATCAGCACTGGCTGTGGCCTGAGTAAAGCAATCGAACAATTTAGACTTGTCATCCGTTATGATGCCGAGATCTAAGATTTCCACGCCTAACCGCGTTAACGCTGCCCGCAACGTGTATCTGTTACTGTCGTACAGTTCGCCGTCTTGGAGCCTTCTACCAATCGGATGGACTTCTGTTCCGGTGGAAAATATTGCAACGCGGGCACGGCGATGGACTTTGATTTCACCCAAACCTAGAGACGCGATCAAGCCCAAATCGGCGGGCGTACATAGGTGGCCGGCGCGTAATACCGTTTCACCTTGACTTAAATCTTCGCCAGCCTTTCTAATATTGTCACCGGCAGAATGACGATCGGAAACGCCTATTTCGTTTTCTTCCAGCTCAACGTGTTCTTGCATTAATACTGTGTCGGCGGCTTCGGGAATAACCGCTCCAGTCATGATTCTAACGGCATCATTGGGTTCTAGCTGGATACTCGCGGGTGCACCCGCCAATACTGTACCGACCACTGGGAATTTTGCGCTACTACCGGGTTTAGGAAGATCTTTGGAACGGACCGCGTAACCGTCTACCGCTGAGTTGGTATGGGCAGGAACATTTTTTGGCGCAACGATGGCTTCGTGCAAGCTTCGATCCAGTGCCTTAGAAAGAGGAACGGATTCGTAGCCTTTGATTGGCTTAACGGTATCCATGATTTGATCGACCGCATCATCAAACTTGAGTGAACCGAATTCATTTTCGTCAGCGCAGCTCGGTTGAGGAAAGGCGGGGTTGGAAGGCATGCTATACGTGTTTGCTGAAATCTATAAAGACAAAAATGTTTTTAGTGGCGGTCAACGAGACTTGATTTGGGTTTATTTTAGCGTTGCCTTGGCTTGGTCCTCATAACCGAGATTATCGATCCAACTGATCGTTACAGTATCGCCGGACTGACCGCCGCGAAAACTGAAGGAGAAATAAGGATCTTTGGAAACGCCAGGTCCTAGATAACAGGTCGCGATGTTATTGTCGTTGTGCGTTACGGTTAATTTTGCAATGTACTGTAGCGGGATTGTATTACCGGTAATTCTGTCAATTCGGCGGCCGGTTTCCATCGGATGGGCGATTAGCGTTCTGACCTGTGTAGAGTCGTTGATCTGTTTGAGACGTATTTTGATGCTACTCATGGAATTTCCTCTCACCTCCCGCAGCCGCCCACGGTAACCTTGACTAACTGCCGGGTGCTGTAGAGTTGATTGTCGGCGTTCAGAATAACAATAACATGGCTGGTTTCGGCCATTTTTATGCGGGCGCTTATTTTGGGTTCTGCGTTCCGGTCGAGGTCAATGCGTGCAATCATCGGAATAGGGTTTTTTTCAGCAAATACCGCTATGGAATTGACCTTTGCCAAAGAGCTACTCACCTTAATTGGAACAATAGCTCCGTTTTCCGCCCTTTTGGGGACCTTCAGCTGGATTTTATCAGATTCCTTGATGGTAATATTTCCAGCAAACTCCGACACCGCATCGTCAATGTTTGAGAGTTTGAATGGGGTGGTAAGTCCCGCTGCCTTTAATAGACCGGGGGTCATCAAATCGGCTGATACTGCCAAGCTGAGCAAACTAATCGATGATGCTTGATTTAGGAATCTACGTCGGGTTTGATTCATCTTGGTTCAAATTTTCTCAAGTTCTATCAGCTAACATGCGATTGTATCGACTGATTAATGATTGTATAACTTTTTGTCTCTTTTTACGCGTCGAAAAGGTGTTGAAAAGCCGCCGCTGCCGTTTTAGGGTTTTTGTGTCCAAACACCGCATCGATTACCGCGAGTAAATTGGCGCCGTGGTTCAGCAGCGTAGCGCCGTTGACGGGTGTTATGCCACCGATCGCGACGATGGGAATAGTCAAGTCTGGCCGATCGAGTATTTCTATATCAGCAGCTTTTGCATGGGGTTTTGTTTTAGAGGCAAAGAATCGTCCAAAAGCAACGTAGGTGGCGCCTCCGATTTGAGCTTTGCGGGCAAGTTCAGCTGAGTTATAACAAGAAACTCCTATCAGCGCTTGATGCCCGAGATGTGTTCTTGCCCGTTCGATACTCTGATCGTTCTTGCCTAAATGCACACCGTCCGCGTTAATTTCCAGCGCTAGTGCGATGTCGTCATTGATGATTAGGGGTATGCCGCGCGCGGTGCAAAGTACACGCAATTTTCTCACTAATGCGATATCTATGTCGGCACCTTTGTGGCGGTATTGGATGACTTTGGCGCCGCCGTCAATCGCTAGTTCTACGGCGTCCAGTAATCTAGACCCAGGACACAAATTAGAATCCGTAATGGCGTAAAGACCTGAATCTGGAAATTCCATAGTCATGGGCTATTGACGTTTAATGAGCGACGAGGAATAAACTGTCCTTTTCCAGGTTTATACCCGGAGGTAAGGCTTTGCCAAGTATAACGTTGGGCTTCCAAAGCCGCTGATACCGGATCGTGACCTAACGCAATCATTGCCGCGATGCTCGATGCCAGTGTACATCCGGATCCGTGGTAACTGGCGTCCAGGCGTTGCCAGATTTGCGATTTCACGATACCGGATTTGTTGTATAGGGTGTTGACAACATCGTTTTGGTTTTCATGCGTTCCAGTGATCAAAACGTTTGCGCATCCGCTGCTAACCAGTTGCTGTCCACAGTCTTCTAGTTCTGCAGCATGGGGTGCTAGCACACGGGCTTCCAGGCTATTGGGTGTAATCAACGTCGCAAGCGGGATTAATAATTCAATCAATCCGGTAACGATATTATCGTCGGACAGAGTGTCTCCAGTTTCGGAGGCGAGCACCGGGTCGACGATGATGGGTATTTCGGGATGGTTTAAGATTAATTTGTGCAGAGCGTAAGCAATTTCGCTCGAACCGATTACCCCTATTTTGATCGCGCTCGGTTCGAAATCTTCGAATAAAACGTTAATTTGTTCGGCAACGAAGGCCGCGGGTTGCGGTAGAATTTTCTTAACGCCAATGGTGTTTTGCATCGTCAAGGCCGTGATCACGCTACAGGCATGGCATCCGTGATGAGATATCGCTTCGATATCTGCCTGAATCCCAGCTCCTCCGCTGGGATCGTGCCCTGATATTGTCAGAACTACTGGTGGTGTTTGTAGCATCAATAAATTATGCTTTTGCTTGATGGTCGCAGGCTCAAAATAGAATAGCATGTCGCGGGCTTGTAAAGCAGTAACCCCCAGAAGTTATCGGGTTGAAATATTTGGAAGTGTTGGGACTTTTTGCACAGCGATGTGCTTTCTAGAGGAAATTTGAACAGCTTCTAAGGGACACACAATGATATATATATGCGTACTTTGCGGTTTCGTTTATGAACAAGCCAAAGGACTTCCGGAATCGTCGATTGATCCAGGTATTAGCTGGGAGGAGTTGCCCGCAAATTGGCATTGTCCGGAGTGCGGTGCAGGCAAAGAAGATTTTGATGAAATTCCGATGACGTCTATTTTGTTGGGTAACAGAGATTCTTGATGAGAATCTGATTGACATTATGCGATTCAATTTTGCCGTTGGTTCGAAAGGGTGCCATTCGTTTATAGCTATTAGCATATTAAAATCAATAGACTAGGTTATTATAACCTTCGAATTAAATACGATTAATCATTAATCAGATCAACCTACAAAGTTTTTGGTATAAGCTTTGTATTCTCAAAATCCGTTCAATAGAGAGTCCCAACAACGGCGTGATTGACTATACTTAATCGGAGGACCAAAGATTAAGCCGCTCTACAACTAAAACTCTAGAACGTGGTTGACTATCAATTCCACTTGCAACAAATGATCAATGCGGCAAAAGAATACTGTTTGCTCATCGAATATTTACATAATTATAGCGACGAGCAATGGCTTGCGGATGCGGCAAGAATATTGCCGCGGATTCAGGCATCGATGGCCCATTTGGATCAGCCCAATATAGAATATAGTTTCTTTTGTGTACCCGACCTGGAAGAGCGATTCGAACTCTATTGTCGTCTTAAAGATCGCTTGGGAGAACACGATGCCTACTGGTTGGAGTATGATTCGTACGCTGTTCTTGAAGAAATGACTGGCAGTCTGGCGAGCGATTTCTCGGATATTTATTTCGAGCTCAAACGTGGTGTTAACCTGCTCAATTCTGGCAATGGAGATGAAGCCGATGTACTGCGTTTGTGGCAAACCGGCTTTATATTGCATTGGGGACAGCATCTGGTGAATGCTCAAAAACACCTGCTGTCGTTACGTGTGGATGGTCAGTTTAATCCTGAATAGACAGGAGCATTCGTGGCGAAAGCCGTGATGGGTGCGGTACTCTACGTCCAACACGTCATTAATATTGTCGGTTGATGGAATAATTTATAAATTTGCGTTTTTGTTAATTCACCCTTCTGAATCCTCCATCGGTGCAACAAACGGTGGATTAATGTTGGGATTTTTTTTAAGCTGTGTCCAAGACTCATTCAACGTGGGTTGAATCCTGGCAAACATATTTGATGGTCCTGGGGTTTTTTCGTTTGAGGTATACGGCTTGGTGGGTTCGCGGAAGATTGCAATCGTCGTAGCGCTTTGCGCAATGGTCGCACTGATCGGTTGCGGTGGTAGCGCGCGGCAAATTTCGATTCAGAATAAAATCAATTCGAGCGCGCTGCAATCCCCGGACAAAAATGTCCTGGCGGTTCTGCATAATCAACGCAGATCGATCATTGAAACAGCGATAGCAATGCGTGGTAAACCCTATCGCTGGGGCGGCACCTCTCCATACCTGGGTTTTGACTGCAGCGGATTGGTACATTTTGCGTACCATGAAGCGGGTATATCCGTTCCTCGAATGTCGCGTTATCAATTTTCTCGATCGACCCGCGTGCCGGTTGACCGTATTCAAGCGGGCGATCTGCTGTTTTTCAAAATAGGATCCAACCCGAGCCACGTCGGGATATATATCGGCGAATCAAATTTCATACATGCCCCCTCCAGCGGTAAACGTGTCAGCGTGTCGTCATTGGAAAACGCTTACTGGCGGACCCGATTCTTTGCCGCTGGCCATTTTTACACGCAATAGTTAAGTCCTAACCCGAGGGAGTCCGCCCAGACTTCATCGATGATTGAATTGTCCGTTTTTTGCTGAATATTAATCAATTCTAAGGATTGAACAAGCATCATTGAATGCTATGGTTAGCTATAGATTGTGTAGGCCATAAATCTTGTAGATTTTTACGAATTCTATTGGGAAGAACACGCTCAATCTTGAAGGCAGATCGAATTTGTGCCGGCATCATTAACCCTTGATTATTGTAGGTGCTGACCAGTATTTTTAACCAGAGGCGTGCAATGTTCGCAATATTTCTAAGTGAGAAAATGGATCCGTTTTACCAAAATATCGCATCCATCCCAACGGTGTTTTTTTCAATAATTCTGGCTGTGATTGTACTGTATTGGTTATTGGCAGTATTAGGAATGGTCGAGATCGATGTGTTGGATTTCGATTTTTCTGGGCCCGACGGCGATTTGGAAATGAATATTGAGGGGGCCGACTTATCCACGCCCAACGTATTGGCTGGATTGATGCTCAAATGGGGGCTATACGGTGTCCCGGTTACGATAATCGTTTCATTTATAGCGTTGTTTGGATGGTTGATTTGTTATTACCTGGTCCATTTCCTGATGGGGTCGGTACCCGAGGGAATATTGCGCTATGCCGCAAACATAGTGGTCTTGATTGGTGCTTTACACGGAGGGGCGCTGATAACCGCGCTGTTGATCAAGCCGATAAGGCCTTTGTTCAATAAAACCGAACAAGGCACGCTGCAATCCATACTGGGACAAACCGCAGTAGTTCGAACGACCAAGGTCAACGATAAATTTGGCGAAGCTGTGTTGGACGATGGTGGCGCTGGACTCATTTTGAAAGTACGTACTTCGAGTGGGGTCGAATTTGTCAAAGGTGACCGAGTGGTTTTGTTTGAGTATGTGCAAGCAGAAAATTTTTATCGCGTGGTACCCGAGCATGGCGGTCTACCAAATTAAAACTATCGAATTCGTCCTTAAAGGCAAACTAATCACGAAGTTTGTGACTAGAATTTAGTAGAAGAATTTTTGAATCCTACAAAGTGGAGTAAATTATGGCGGATTTATCCGTGTTAATGCCGATATTGACCGGAGTTGCGATGTTTTTGGTCTTCTTGTTGGGCCTGGCTGGGTTATTCAAGGCTTTTTATTTCAAAGTGGCTCAAGGCACTGCTTTGATCGTCAACGACATGAGTTCCAAACCCAAGGTTCATTTTACCGGTGCTCTAGTGTATCCAATCATCTACAAACGGGAATTGATGAAAATTTCATTGATTACCTTGGAAGTGGATAGACGTGGTAGTGACGGTTTGATCTGTGCAGACAATATGCGGGCTGATATTACCGTTGCTTTCTATCTACGGGTGAACGAAACGGCTGAAGATGTGCTTAAGGTAGCGAAGTCGATTGGGGCTGATCGCGCGTCTGACAAAGATGCGGTAAACGAGTTGTTTGCGGCTAAATTCTCCGAAGCCTTAAAAACCGTAGGCAAGCAGATCGAATTTGTACAGTTGTTTGAAAACAGGCAGAAGTTTCGCGACCAAATTATCGAAGTTATCGGTGATGATCTGAATGGTTATGTGCTCGAAGATGTTGCGATCGATTATTTGGAACAAACCCCGAAAGCATCATTAGACCCCAGTAATATTCTGGATGCGGAAGGTATTAAGAAGATTACCGAATTGACCGCTATGCAGAATGTGCGTACCAACATTTTGGAACGGGACGAGCAACTAGCAATAAAAAAGAAAAATGTAGAGACCAAAGAAGCGATGTTGGAGTTGGAACGCCAGCAGGCCGATGCCGAGGCAAGACAGCAACGTGAGGTGCTAACAATCCGTGCCCGCGAAGAGGCTGAAACCAAACGAATCCAGGAGGAAGAGCGCCAAAAAGCGCAGGGCGCGACGATACTGGTGGATCAGGATCTTGCCGTGCAAACTGAGAAACAACAACGTGAAATAGAAGTTGCCGAGCAAAATCGGCAGCGTGCGGTTGCCATCGAGGAAGAAAAGGTCACGCGCGCCCGGGATCTGGAAATCGTTGCCCGCAAACGGGATGTTGAATTACAAACCATAGAAGCCGAAAAGGCGGTTGAAATCGAGAAAAAAGAAATTGCCAATGTCATCCGAGAACGTGTCATGGTTGACAAAACGGTTGCAATCGAGGAAGAAAACATAAACGAAGTCCGCGAAGTATCCGATGCGGACCGCAAAAGACAGGTGCAGGTGCTGGCAGCCACGGCGGAGGCCGAGGAGGAAAAGGTCAAGCAAGTCAAGGCTGCCGAAGCCGAAGAGTTAGCGGCAAAACACAAATCGATCGAAATTACCACGTTGGCCCAAGCCGAGCTGGAAGCGGCAGGTAAGGAAGCCGATGCCAAAAAGAAACTCGCAGACGGCATCCAGGCAGAGCTGGCCGCATCCGGATTGGCCGAAGCCAAGGTGCTGGAAGCCAAAGCCGACGCGTTGGAAAAAGAAGGCTTGGTCGAAGCCCGGGTTGTCGGCGCAAAAGGCGAAGCGCAAGCCCAAGCGGAAAAAGACGTTGGTCTGGCCTCGGCCGAGGTTACCCGGGAGCAATTCAAGGCGGAAGCCGACGGTTTGGTCGACAAATTCTCGGCAATGGGGTCGATGAGCGACCAAGCGCGTAACCACGAAGAGTTTCGTATGAGTTTGGAAACGGCATTTAAAGAAGCTATGGCTTCTATTGAAGCGGGTAAGGATATCGCCAAAGAAAACGCCGATGTATTGGCTACCGCCTTGGAAAAAGCGCGCATAGACATCGTTGGTGGCGAAGGTCATTTCTTCGATACATTTGCCAAATCTTTGTCGTTGGGCAAAGCGGTGGACGGTTTGTCGACCAAGAGTAATACCATCAATGCGCTATTGGAGAAGGTATTGGACAGATCTATACGGCGCGAATCGACAGATGCTTAAATTGCTGCGCAGATAGCACAATCGATTCAATGACGGCATAGATTATGGCGGATAACGGTGTAGCCGACAGTATTGTTGATAGTGCGGTTGCCGAAGGGGGTGCCTACGAAATAATCCGCAAGCGGCTGCTAGAGCAGAGCGAGTCACTGGCTACAAATACGCGCAAGCTAAATGAGGCCCGTTTGGCTGAATTCGGGAGTACAGAAATGGCCTTGCAGGGCCGTGTGCGCGTACGAACTGAAAATAATTGTGTTGCCCGCGACATTGTCCAGGCGGGTAATTTCATGTTGTTCGGCTACAACGTCTTTATTGGTTTAAAAAGAGAAATCAAAGTTTCGGACGTTTTCTCACTGTTTCGTCTTGATCAGGGACCCGACGGCTATGAAATGGTCGACCTGTCGATTGACGGAAGTTTTCTGGATTGTCCTGGTTTTTCGGACGACTTTTGCGAGTTATACCGTTATTACAAGCATGCCCGCTTACTTGAACTAACGGTTAAGGATGGAAAATTACTTGCAGGTTTTCAAATCGGTGAACGGCTTGAGGATATTCGTGTTTTCCGCTGGTCGGTTTCCGCAGACGGTAATTCAGTCAGCTATATCGATAATCGTGGGGAGCGGGATATCCAGCTGCCACCCACATTTGATTTTGAGTGGATTAGTAGCGGCCGCGATGACGCCGTTCACGGCCGCCATCCACACGTCAATATTTTGGATACGTTGTTTGTTGAAACCATCGCTGGTGATTTGACTATAAAGATAGAGAACAATACTGAAGATGGCCTGGGTATTTATAGTGAGCCGGTCGAGGACCAAACTCAGTCGTTGGACGATGCCGATATTGACTACGCAGCAGTTGGTAATCTAATTTTACTGAGAATCCGGCCGTATCGTGAGCAGATTTGGCGACATTTGGTTTTTAATCGGATTAACCACGATGTTTTGCGGATCGACGCCATCGGTGATTCTTGTGTTCAGCTGCCCGAAGATCATGGAATTATTTTTCCAGGCGGGTATTACCTGCAAAGTGGCGAATACAAGACTTTCGATGATAATAACCCCGGTTTCAAATTCAAGCGCAGTATTCGTTCCCCCAATGGGGAGGATGTACTGCAAATTTTTTATGAACCCGAACAGGGATTATTGGGGCTATTTCCGTACAGCATGATCGAGAAAAACTTACTAAATCCGCTTTACGGTCACGGTTATGCGCTATTCGAAGATGGTACTTTGGTCATTTTTTCCGCGGAAGAAGAGCCAACACGTATTCATTCGATGCAAATCTGGCATACACCGTACATGAGCCCGGAGCACGCGAGTAGCGTGCCGCCAAGTTCGACTTTCATTGGTCGGATAGGTAATGCTGATTTGGTTCGTGGCGTGTCGGATTTGTTCGGTCTTTGCCGAATAATCGATGACCAATCGGTATCGGTTCAGCTTTACCAGGAAATTAGTCGTATCGCGAATAAGATGACCGATTCGCACTACTGGATAGACGACGAGCAGATGCATGGTATCGGCGAATTATTGAAGGACATCTCTGCCACCTCCGAGCTCGTTATTGACGAATTTGAAAAGGTTGAAAGCATCCAGCGGCAATCGTCGCAGGCTATGGTTGGTGCGGAACGTGATCAAGCCCGAATTGTACATAGTAGTCGGGCCGAAGACTTTGAATCTGTGGAGGACTATGTTGTTGCTTTGGATAAACTGCGGCATCAGAAAGGCCATCTGGCGACATTGAAGTCTTACCGGTACATCGATGTGCCACGTATCACCGAACTGGAACTTGAGCTGGATGATTCGGAACAAACGCTCAACCAGAAAACTGGCGAATTTCTAAGTGCTGGAGATGCATTACAGCCATACTTGGGCAAAATAGACGAATTGGACCGACAGGTGGAGGAAGCCGAAACCAACGCCGTCTTACAGCCCTTGGTCGAAACGATTGGGACCACTGCGGCTGGCCTTGATCTACTGTCGGAATTGATAGCGACTCTAAAAATAGAAGATACCACGGTTAGAACGCAGATTATCGATTCGATCTCAAACGTATACGCAAAACTTAATCAAACTAAGGCCAACGCGGTTCACAAACAGAAAAGCTTGGGATCCGAAGAGGCCACGGCCCAGTTCGCGTCTCAATTCAAACTTTTTTCATTGAGTATTACCAATGCATTGGGGATTGCCACAACACCGGAAAGATGTGATGAACAATTGTCCCGTTTGTTGGTGCGGTTGGAAGAATTGGACGCGCAGTTTAGTGCCTACGATCGATTTATGGCAGATATCATGGATAAGCGTGAAGAGATTTACGAATCCTTTGAAACGCATAAACAACAGCTGTTGGACGATCGGCAGCGTAGAGCTCAATCGGTCAATGACGCGGCGTTTCGGATTCTTTCGAACATTGAAAAGCGCTCGCTAAAGTTCGATCAAATCGACGATTTAAATGCATATTTTGCCGCGGATGCACTGGTATTGAAGATACATGAGTCCGTAGAAAAACTCAGGCAATTGGATAACGCAGTGAAAGCGGATGATCTTGATGCTCGATTCAAAGCGATCAAGCAACAGTCCTTGAGGGCACTGCGCGATAAAACCGATATCTACGAAAATGGCGGCGATGTTATTAAGTTAGGACCGCGCCATAAATTCAGTGTTAACAGGCAAGAACTCGGTCTGACGATTATTCCTCGTTCTAAGAAACTGTATCTGCATATCACCGGGACGGATTATTTCGCGCCGGTTGACGACCCTGCATTGTCTAGCTTGAGCGAATATTGGGATATGTCGCTGGAGTCGGAAAGCCCTGAAGTCTATCGTGCCGAATACTTAGCCCACCTAATATTACAATTCGCGGAAACTGGGCAACAGGCACTGTCGCTGGATCAATTGAGCCAAGCCGCGCAAGACGGTGAGGCTATGACCGCAATTGTGCGTAAATTTGCCGCTCCTCGTTACAAAGAAGGCTACCAAAAAGGAATCCACGATCACGATGCCGCAAAACTTTTGCAAGCAATTGTGCCGTTGCGGGAAAGCGCCGATTTGCTTCGCGTTACGCCATTGCCGCGAGCACTTGCACAAACTTTCTGGGCTAATCGGAACGCAATATCGGATTTGGCAGATATCCATGAAACATGGATTAGCCGTGCTTGTGCCGCCGCGCAACTCCAATCTGTTTTTGCCAGTGCCAAAGCAACCCAATTATTGGTTGCAGAAGTTCAACGTACAATTGAACAATTTCTGCAGCAACATCCTATCGAAACAGGTCTAAGTGATGTTATCCAGTGCGCTCGCTATCTGGTGGACGAGCTGGGTCGAGAACGCGTTGCCTTCATCGGAAGTAAATACGCACAGCAGTTAATTGATGAATTCAAACGCAGTCTGGACGATGCATCCTGGCGCAAATTCCAAGCAGCCTTGGGTAATTTGAAGGGTCAAATCGCTCAGCGTTGGAATTTGACCGAAGCTTGGTTGAATGCACTGACTAAACGCAAAGGTTTGGAGGCGCTTTCGCGCTATATACCGGAAGCGATCGCGATGATAAATGCGGAAGATCGTTTGGATCGCCGGACCACCCAAGCAGATCTGGAGTTACGGGTTTCAGGGTTGCTGGGTGAACATGAATCGATCGAAAAACGTGATTTGGCGTTTTCCTTGGATACGTTTATAAATCGACTCGAGAACCATCAACATGTGGTCATTCCAGAATATCGACGCTACCTGAGTCTACGTCAATCAGTTATCGAAAAACAACGGCAAGAATTGCGCTTGGATGAGTTTACCGCCAAGCCACTCAGTTCGTTTGTGCGTAACCGTTTGATCAACGAGGTCTATCTGCCTGTTATTGGAGACAATTTTGCCAAGCAGATGGGAACCGTTGGTGCGAGTAAGCGTACCGATTTGATGGGCTTGCTGATGATGATATCGCCGCCCGGTTATGGTAAGACCACGTTAATGGAATACGTCGCCAACCGTTTGGGATTGATTTTTATGAAAATCAATTGTCCCTCGCTGGGTCATGACGTGGATTCTCTAGATCCCGATCAATCACCCAACGCGACTGCCGCTCAAGAACTCAGAAAATTGAATCTTGCGCTTGAAATGGGTAGCAACGTGATGTTGTATTTGGACGATATACAGCATACCAATCCTGAATTTTTACAGAAATTTATTTCGCTATGTGATGGGACGCGTCGAATAGAAGGTGTCTGGAAAGGGATTACCAAAACTTATGATATGCGGGGCAAGAAATTTTGCGTAGTCATGGCTGGAAATCCGTATACCGAATCGGGTCAGCTATTTAAAATTCCCGATATGCTGGCCAATCGTGCCGATATCTATAATTTGGGGGATATTCTTGATGGTCGGGACGAGCAGTTCGCTCTGAGTTATATAGAAAACAGTTTAACGTCGAATGCGATTCTGGCACCGTTAGCGACCCGTGAAATGGCTGATGTATACAAATTTGTTGATATGGCCAAAGGTGTGGATGTCGCGATCACCGATTTGAGTCACCAATATAGTGCTGCTGAGGTCACTGAAATTATCGGGGTACTGGGTAAACTTTTGGAGATACAACGACGGGTACTTAAAGTTAATCAAGCCTACATTGCTTCCGCGGCACAGGACGACAAATACCGGACCGAGCCGGAATTTAAATTGCAGGGTAGCTACCGCAATATGAATAAAATGGCGGAAAAAGTATCCGCGGTTATGAACACCAAAGAGTTGTTGCAGATGATATCTGACCATTATTTAGGTGAAGCGCAACTCCTGACATCAGGTGCGGAACACAATTTGTTGAAACTTGCTCAATTGCGCGGAAATGTTACGGATCAAGAACAACAACGTTGGGACGCGATAGTTAAAGATTTTTTGCGCAATAAGTCAATGGGGGGAGACGATGCGGATTCTGTGACCCGAGTTGCTAACCAATTGGCTATGGTTACTGAGCATCTTGGGTCTATCCATGAGGCGATTGATAGCGACACGCTATTAATTGATCCGATGTTGCAAATTAGCAGTCAATTGGAAGCCTTGCATAAGGAAATTCTTGGTATGCAAATGGACGTTAAAGTCATTAACCAACCATCGGCGGCGTTAGAAGGGGCGATGGAAAATATGGCGAAAACGATCGAAACCAGTTTTATGCCGGTGGTCGCGTCGATGAACAAAAAAATCGATCTCGATTTGACTATATTGCGCAAAGTTTCTGAATTGTCCGGGGATCTTAATGCGTATAAGAAAAAATTCGGGCAAGTGGAAACAAAATCCGCAACGATTGAAAGATCTAACATCGATCGGCCTGATGACATTTGATCCCAAAGAGGGATTTAGCGTTAGTACGATCAGGTTCTGTTGGTCTTTAATAGAAGATCTAAAAATTCCTCACACAGTTATAGGTTTCGCCGATTCGAGGTCCGGTATCGACAACTTCAAAGTCCCTTATATCAATTGGCCGGGCACCAGAAGTGCGATCGAATACCCTGGAGTTGATTCCAAGGTCTGTCCATTTGGTTGTCGTGTATTGATCGGACGTGGCGGTTAGTGCGATGTTTCCGCCGTCTGATAATGCGATGCCGTAGCGTTTCATAGTGTTGATGAGCACGCGTGTGGCCGGGTTATAGCCGGCGGTAGGAAAATTGGCGCGTAGTCGTAACCGCGCGCCATATGCGACAGAATTTTTCGGCCCGCTTGGTGCACCCGCATGACTCGCCGGCCGGACGTACAAACGGCCATTTACGCCCCCCAGACTTGAATCGCTGGCCATACGTGAATTGGGTAATATAAAGCGGATTGCGTGTCCGAGATCACCGCCGCCGCTTGGGTTTTTGTTTAATGCGTTCTTTATTTCGTCCGCGTTCCACAGCAGGGGTTCAATCGGGAATCCCGCGGCATCGGCACTGGTGCAATGATCACCACGGCCCGAAGCAGGGTAATTTTTATTTAGGTCCCATATAGCTAAAATGCGGGTCTGAAGTTTTCCGCCTGATCTTGTCGATTGATAAGTTTCATAAAGCGTGTTGCCTTGCTTCACAATGTAATGACAATCGTTATTATCAATATTACAGGTCATGCTATTCGAGCCCTCTATCGACGCACCTGCTGGAACTGGGATTTTTGTTCCTATGGGTTCAGAGTCCGGTAAGTAAAAACCGAACTTGTTTGCTGCAACGGGTAATTTGGGAGCGCCCGCTGAAGCATGCACTACTTTTATCCCGAAATCGATTTGCATTCGGCCCAGCCCAAATCCGCCAAGCTGGGCTAGTTTTGAGATTTGGTTCGCGGATTTTGTGTGGAGCGGTGCCGTAGCGATCTTTTTTTTCCACCAATGGGTTGGGCCAGGCGGGGGTGGTGGCGGTGGTGTGGAGCCCGTTGTTACAAGACGGACGGCATCCGCGTTGACCACACCGGTTACCCGCCTTAACTCGATGTAAGCTGCAGATCCCGGTTTAAACGGATAAGTACCCAAAAGATTCCATCGACCACCGAGAGAACTATTGCGCTGATTGACGGTTACTGTATCCGTACCGCCGGTGTGTCGGATTACGTAGGGCGCCTTGGTCGCGCGCTTATTGTGGTAGGTCCACCACGCATAGACTTTGTGGCTTCCGTTAGAGGCTATCGTCGGTGTCCAACGGAATGTCGCTTTATTAGAGCTGTATTCCGAATTTGCACCCCAAGGATTCGGGCCTGCGGAAACTTTCCATTGCCCGGTTGACGACGTATTTGCCTGGTCGCGGTTATCGATAACTATTTCGTTGGTTCGTGAAACGGGCTCAAAACGGATTGCGTCTGCACTGACGACACCAGATATCCTGGCGACTTCGACGTATGCGGATGCAGCGTTGAATTGGAACGTGCCCAAATGATTCCATCGACCGCCCTGCGAATTGTTTCGCTGATTGACCGTTACTTTCGCCTTTCCGGCCGAGTGTTGTATTGTATAAGGTACATTGGTAGAGCGTTTGCTATGACTCGTCCACCATGCATAGACCTTATATTTACCATCGGCGGGTAGGTTGGGTCGCCAACGAAATGTCGCGGTTTTAGAACTGTAAACCGAATCTGTTTTCCAGGGGTTCGGTCTTGAAGAAATTTTCCATAGACCTGTGGATGAAGTGTTGGCTGTATCTCGGTTATCGATTATTATATCGCCAGCCGCGACTTGTGCCGCAACGGATTGCGGATGGGACTTTGTCGCATTGATGTCGATCGAAGTGGATATGCTTGTTGTTGATTTAGCAGCGGTTTTTGTGAATGCACTTACAATCTGGAGGGTATTGTCCTGAAAGATCTTTATTCTGTGTAAGCCGGGGAAATTGATATCGAACTGTGCAAGACCGGATCGTGCAGGGACTAAGCTTTGTTGAGAACCATCGACCATTACAAGCCATTGCCGATCGGGATCCAAATCGGCAACATATACTTCGGTTGGCGATTGAGAATCAAGTTCCAATTCGAAGCCGGATTTGAAATAGCGTAATCGATTGAGTTTATGCAGCCGATTTTGATCGGGGCTCGATTGAAGATGACTTGGTTGTATTGCTACCGGAGTTCCATTGGACTTGAACGGTAACCGGCCCGGATCGCCGTTAAAGACAGCCAATACGCTGTCACTTCCTGTGTCTACAAGTACGCCCTGGGCATTTTCACCGGAGTCAGCGTTAACCGCTGAAGTTGAAGCATCGCTTCCACTGTGTACTATGTTAAGGAATGTTTGCCAGCCTGATTTTTGTTGAGGTATTAAGCGGATCTGATAAGCCAATTCATCGGGGTTCGATTCGGTCGCAATTCTAGGCGTACGGTCTCTGGAAATTGTACTTTTAAATCGAGAGCTTAGGTAGGAATGTAGGTGGACCGGCTCTCCGTTTCTAGAAAACCAACTGATCTTGTTATGGTTGGTGTATGGATTAGCGTCTTGCAGATGTAGAATCCAATGGTGCTTCGAATTGGCCGCCTGAATATCGGCTTGGGTTTCACTGTCGAGAAGATTGAATTCGCTAGCACTTAGTTCAGTCAACGGGTCTGAATTATTCAGACGATCAAACACAATTACGCTGTCCGAATCATCGGAATTGTGCAAATAAAGATAACTTCGGGTCCATTCATGAATGAGTTCGGGCAAGCTTTCAGGGCCTGGGCTGGGCCCTGTTCTTCCACCGGTACTGCCCACGTGATACAGATACGAATCCCCCGATTCGAAGGCAGTCTGTCCTCGTGCTTCATGGGCTGAACCGAGTCCGCCGGATACCAACAAAGTATTGCTATAATCGGCTTCGAGTTGATTGCCGTGGGGATAGTCAACAACCCATTGATTGGCCCGGAACAAACCGAAATTGGTTGCGACATCGGAATGATGAGCGGTAGCAGAAGGCGTTTGGTACCAAGATGCAAAGAAACTATCATTCTGAGTCCAATCGGAGTGATAGTAGGCCAAGCCTCGATTTTTGGCATTACGCGTGGTTTGTGTGTTCGCGGTACCATCGGTGATCAAAGAGATAAGAGCCCGACGTAATCCGTCTTCGCCTTGACTATTCGAATTATCCGCTTCCACTTGAAGGCGTTGCCAGACGGGGTGACTTTGTTGATGCAATTTAGACAAGCGCCCGGTTGGTTGAGGGTCCCCGCCTAACTGATTTGATGCCGCTGAGGCCAGTTCAGTGACTGACATGAAACTGATCGCCAATGTGATTAAAGAAAAGTATTTTGCCAATTTCAACGCGCTAAATTTTTGAACTAAGGTAAGAGAGGCATACGGTCTCGAAACGGAAGAGCGGGTTACTGACGCGGATCTAGATCGGCTCAATCGAACGTTAAGGTTTTCGGTCGAAGATTTAGCTTCAATTTTCACAAATATACCCCTCAAGGTAGGCGGTAGAATCCGAGCGATCTGCAGGCGTGTTGGCAAATACCCTGGATATTTGCCCAACTGTTCTGTAGGTATATGTACAGGTATTGGAATCGTTTCTTGTATGTTTTTGCTTATCGAATATCGTGAATTCCAGATAAGTTTGCCCGGTGTTTTTACGGTTGCTGAAGTCCAAGCAAATTTCGCACCATCAATTGAATCCAATAAAACTAAGGCTTTACAGAGGATTAGAACTGTCGGTTATCTGTGCACTGTACCGGTATGGCGACACTATTTTGCGAAGCTTTGTATTATTCGCGTATATCTATCGTTGCGGGGTGTCGTTGTTGGGTAACAAGATTCTAGTGCGACTGTTGCAGATTCAAAGCGGACTTCCTATTATTGCGACTTTGACACTTAACCGAGACTATTTAGAAATATTGCTTTAGGGCGTGTCGTCCGCACATATGTCCTCTTACAAAGAATTAAGTCCTTGCTCTCGAAGGTTTTGAATCTCAGTTTTGTTGCTCAGAAAAGAAAGAGGTGCTGTTAGCGCATCGCTATTATAGAATTTTGCAGACTGGCACCGCAGCCTACAGCGAATTAGATGATAATCATCGATAGATCAATTTGACGTATTGTAGCCGGACAAGCACAGAGCTTTGTTATGTCTCTATTTCCTATTTATTGGCCGATCCCATGTGGATTGACAATGCAGCAACGCTTTAGTACTTTCCAACACAGAAAATTGATTTTGCCATCCATTGCCGGAGTTAATATGAAAAGAACTATTAGAAGATTAATTTGCAAGACATCAATTCTGGCGGTTGCGTTAACGACGCAGTTGACCTGGTCGGAAATAGCCGGTGCTGCTGATGAACTTACCATTTATACAGGAACGCCGAAAAAAAATGGCGAATCTTTTATCTCTATTTCCGGACGGTGGGTGATGAGCGATGGTTTGGAAACAGGGTTTACCGGGTTGGCCTTTGTCAATGGCCCGGACCAACCTAAACCCGATACTGGAAAAACAGTGGCTAAAAAGGTTGCTAAGTCGGTAGCCCGCGGTATGGCCTATATGAGAGGTTCTATCAGAGGTATTACAGCAACTGTGATAAAAGATAGCGACAAGCCCGGGTATGTAATAAAGAATAAAAAAGGCATTTCACTATCTAGCCTTGTCATAAGAGATTTTAGCAATGACAAATTTACTGTTGAAACGGGTGCGGATTCTTTTTCTGCTACCGGTATTCAGGTTGCATTCGATTTAGCCGAATCAGATGTGGTCGCCCAAGCGGTGGTTAATTATTCGGGATCCGGCAAGACCTTCCGCGCCACCGGAGGTGGAATCGATATTGCCATCGGTAACAAAAAGCCGGTGACGATCAAGACAGCGAACAGAACCACCGAGCAAATCGAACAGGACCTAGCCCGTGGTGTAGGAGGAAAATTCAGTTCTTCTTCGCTATTTCCCGTTAAAACAGAAAAAAGAGACAGGAAAAATATCAGGCCTTTCGATGGCGGAGAAGTTCACCTGCGTAGCAGTTCAGCCAAATCTTTTACCATCGATGTAAAAGATCCGAGCATTGGATTGATTACAAAATATAAATTTAGAGAAGCCGCACAAGATTCCGGATGGTGGTAGCGTACCTACCTAGATGTGTCTATCCAGAAGCTGCATTCCTTCCGCATTAATCTGTGGGTTAGATTTTCGTAGGCCAAAGGGAATTCGTTTGATATAAAATTAGGCTTTTTAAGACTTATCGTAATCCCCCATTTTTTTGTGGCAGTTTTCAAATACGAACTATGGCTTCCAACAATAAAAAACGGGGGTCCGAAGACCCCCGTTTTGGGATACAGCTTGAGGCAATCAATTAAGATACATTGCTTTGGTACATAGACTGCCACTGAACCGGTGCGAATACCCCGTCGCCGACTAGGTTGCCGCCGCCGATACCAGCGCTTTGTGAGCCAATGTTGTATTGGTCGTTAGCCACGTTGTGAATCACTGGGCTACCGATGAAAGCCGCAAGACCGAATCCAAGACCACCCGCCATGGCGACTGCAGCGTTCCCGCCCGTCACTTCTGTCATTTCCTTGCGGTCCATTTCTTTAGCTACGCTCAAATCTTTGATTGATAATGTCATGATGGTTTCTCCAAATAATTGTTAAATTAAAATTAATAACTCAAATTAAGCGTTGTTGCTTTGGTTCATCCACTGGATTTGAACCGGTGCGTAGACGCCGTCTTCGATATAGTTACCGCCGCCGATGAAAGACGACTGCGCGCCAATGTTGTACTGGTCGTTTGCAATATTCGTGATAAACGGGCTAGCGATGGCGAGCAAAGCCGAAAAGTCGGTGCCGCCGGATACTTCAGACATTTCCTTACGGTCCAATGCTTTTTCGCTGTTCAAATCACTAATCGATAAAGTAGTCATGGTCATTTCTCCAATTAATCGTTAAATAAATAAGTCAGTGAATAAAATTAAGCGTTGTTGCTTTGATACAAACCTTGAAATTGAACCGGTGCGAATACGCCGTCGCCGATCAGGTTGCCGCCGCCGATGACAGCGCTCTGTGAACCGATGTTGTATTGGTCGTTAGCGACGTTGTGAATGACAGGGCTGGCGAAGAAAAGGCCCAGACCCAAGCTATCAGCCATTGCGATCGCAGCGTTACCGCCGGAGACTTCAGACATCGCTTTGTGGTCTAATTCTTTTTCGGTGGTCAAATCTTTAATCGTTACAGTAGTCATGGTTGGCTCTCCTAATAAAATCGTTTCGTTGTAATGAATCGTGGTTAAAACACATCCAAGCGTTTATAGCTTGACTGGGTTATTGCAGAGGCTGTGCCAAGTTGACAGAATGTCACGCACAAATATTGCAAGTTATTGAATATAAATAGTAATATTTTTCAAAGTCAAACAACAACCCGATTTAAAATGCAAGGTGCGCATTTAATATGTTGGCCGTGAAATATAATAAAGAACTATTTGTGTTCTTTACAAACAAACTATCTATCGGTCTGCCGACTCGATAATTGGTGGGGTTCTGCGGTCGGGCGACTTTAATCAGGACCCAAACCGTTATTTCGATTTTTTCTCGTTCAAACCCGAAGCGACCCAGTTGACCTTCTTATATTCTCTGTTGGGTATACCCGAAAGTTTGCGCCGGATGGACGGTTCCGGGGTTCATGCGTTTAAATTTGTTACCGACGATTGCCAGGCACGTTATGTTAAATTCACGTGAAAATCCGGCCAAGGCATTAACGGGTTGACGCCTTCGGAAGCGGCAAAAATCCAAGCAGTCAATTTCAACCACCTAACTCAGGATTTGTATCAGAATATCGAACGTGGCAACTTTCCCAAGTGGGATCTATATATCCAAACGATGCAGCCAAATCAATTGGATCAGTTTGCATTCAACCCATTGGATACCCCGGTAGTACTAGTCTTGCCAATCTTGCAATAATAGGACAAGCTTAACGTAATCAATTTATGTCCCCAGAACCCCATCAGCGACCGTGTAGAGTATAATCACATGAATTAATATTTTTTGCAGTTATTAAACTATGGATAGCAAATGAAGCAAACAATCTATATTCGCAATTTAATTCTTAAAGCATTAGTCGTTGTGCTTTTATCGTCAACTTTAGCGGGATGCAATCAAATCGCTAAGAAGACTCAACAAACTAATAGCAATATACCTGAATTTAAAGGTGAAATTGCTTTAGATGTTAGAGACTCCAAGTCAGATTGGTCTGCTTACACACCAAAATCTGCACCTGAAGGCTCTCCAAATATACTTTTTATTTTATACGATGATACAGGTCTTGGTGCTTGGTCGCCCTACGGTGGGGCTATTAAAATGCCAACTTTGGAGAAGCTTGCAGAAAATGGCTTAACTTACACACAATGGCATACCACTGCATTATGCTCGCCCACACGCTCAACCATACAAACAGGAAGGAACCACCACCTGAATGGTATGGCCGCCATTACAGAAACAGCGGATGGCTTTCCGGGTGCGAATGGCAGAATGTCTGAAAGAGTCACGCCACTTTCTAAAATATTGCAAGACAATGGTTGGAGTACTTTCTGGGTTGGAAAAAACCACAATGTTCCTGAGCAGGATGTCGCTTCCGGAGGTAGCAAAAAACAATGGCCATTACAAATGGGCTGGGATCGTTTTTATGGATTTATTGGTGGTGAAACCAATCAATGGTATCCCGATTTAATCGAAGATAATCATTTTATTGAAGCACCTGCAACGCCAGAAGGAGGCTACCACCTCTCAAAAGATTTAGCAGACCATGCACTTGAAATGCTCCGCGACCAACAGGCAACAAATCCTTCTAAACCGTGGTATCTATGGTTTAACCCCGGTGCAAACCATGCACCACACCATTCTCCAAAAGACTATATCGCAAAATACAAGGGAAAATTTGATCAAGGTTACGATGTTTATAGAGAATGGGTGACCGAACGAATGATTGAGAAAGGGATATTACCAGAAGGAACGGTCAATACACCGATGAACCCGATGCGAGCAGATATGGCCGCACCTATTGACAATGTTCGCCCGTGGGACTCATTAAATGAGGATGAGAAAAAGCTATTCGCTAGAATGGCTGAGGTTTATGCCGGGTTCTCAGAATATACCGATGTCCAGGTCGGGCGTATTATTGATTATCTGGAGGAAAGCGGTCAGTTAGAAAATACTATCGTATTATATGCTGCTGATAATGGTGCTTCCGGTGAAGGTACGCCCAATGGTTCGGTTAATGAAAATAAATTTTTCAATGGCTACCCCGATGAGTTGTCAGAAAATATGAAATATTTAGAAGTTATAGGTGGTCCGGAAACCTATAACCACTTCCCAACTGGATGGGCCTCTGCTTTTTCTGCTCCATTCAAAATGTTTAAACGTTACTCAGAATATGCGGGTGGAACCAACGACCCACTCATTATTTCCTGGCCAAAGGGAATAAAAGCTAAAGGTGAAATACGTCAACAATTCCATCATTCAGTTGATATTGTTCCTACCATCCTTGAGCTAGTAGGCCTGGAAATGCCAACAGTTTATAAAGGCGTTGAGCAAGAGCCACTATCAGGCGTTTCGATGGCATATACTTTTGATGCAAAACCAACTGATCCAACTAAAAAAGAGGTTCAATATTTTGCAATGTTAGGCTCGCGAGGTATCTGGAAAGAGGGCTGGAAAGCGGCTGCTATCCACGCCCCACTCTCAGGGAAAGGGCATTTTGATAAAGATGATTGGGAACTATACCATGTAGCCGTTGATAGATCTGAGTCAAAAGACCTAGCTAAAGAAAACCCGGAAAAACTACAGGAATTAATAGCTGCCTGGTTTGTAGAAGCCGAAAAAAATAATGTTTTGCCTTTAGATGACAGAAGTGCTGCTGAAATTATCGGTATAGAAAGACCTTCGCAAGAACCAGCCAGAGACAGATATGTTTATTATCCTAACACTGCACCTGTTCCAGAAGGAGTGGCGGTCAATGTGAGAGGCCGTTCCTATAAAATACTGGCAAATGTTGACCTTACGGAAAATGCATCAGGTGTTATATTTGCGCACGGTTCACGATTTGGCGGACACTCATTATTTGTTAAGAATAATAAACTTTATTATGTCTATAATTTTTTGGGTATAAAGCCTGAACAAGTTTTTGAATCCTCTATAAAACTGACTCCTGGGAAATATACCTTAGGCATGGAGTTTATCAGAGAGAAAACAGGTAAAAATGGTGAGTCTGTAGGTAGGGCTAAACTATATATCAATGAAAAGTTAGTTGCTGAAGGGCCGATGAAAACACAGCCTGCTAAATTTACGCTGTCTGGAGATGGTTTATGCATCGCTTATGATAGTGGAGATGCTGTGAGCGAATTATACCCATCACCGAGTAAATTTAGTGGCGGAACAATTGATCTTGTTGGAGTAACAGTGGAAGGTACACCGTATATAGATTTAGAGGCCGAAGCAAAACGAGTAATGATGAGCCAATAGATTTGTTGTTTGGAGGAAAGAGCAGGCTGGTTGATTAATTCTCCAGCCTGATTTCCATGTCGGTCGGTTGTGATCGAAAATATGTCGCGCCCTCGGTACCTTTCTTTAGAATGAGGTGAAGGGTTCGTTAATTCTAATTTGCAGGACGTGGCGTTAGTAGTTGCCTGAATTATTTTGGGGCTAGCGTTAATACCGTTGCCCTTGGATTCCCAATCTAACTGCAAAAGATTAAGTCTAGCAACAACCGCCATATTCATTCAAAACGAGAGTGTGAAGATGACGTCTAGAACATCGACTCAGAGCAGGCGGGACTTCCTTCGGACTGTATCGATTGCCGGCACCACAGTTTTGTTGCCGGCCTATGCGAAGAATGCTACAGCGGCTGTAGAATCCCCGGTTGCTATACCAGAGCTTCCCGATGAGCTTAATCCAGAGAACTTCATCATTCATAACAAGTCCCCGCTTGCGCTGGAAACTCGACGGTCAAGGATTGGTAGCGGCGTCATCACGCCCGCCTCGCGGTTTTTCATTCGAAACAATCTACCGATGCCATCCGCGAAAATTGTGGATCGAGCCAACGCCTGGGTTCTTTCCGTGCTCGGGGTCAAGCGTCCTGGGTCACTAGCGCTGACTGAGATTCAGGGGCTTGGCTTACAGACTGAGACCGCGGTCATTCAGTGTTCGGGCAACGGTCGTGCGTTTTTTGCGCACAACCCTTCGGGTTCATCATGGAAAACCGGAGCCGCCGGATGTGCGATGTGGACAGGTATTCGCGTTTCCACCTTGGTCGAGTACCTGGGCGGGGTTGCCTCGAGCGCTAAGTTTTTGACATCGACAGGCGGCGAGGCTCTACCGCAAGGCGTCGACCGTAATGCTGTGGTTGTAGAACGTTCGATCCCCATCTCAAAAGCGCTCGGCGACACATTGCTCGCGTGGGAAATGAATGGCGCTCCGATTCCTATCACCCATGGGGGACCTTTACGCTTGATCGTCCCGGGATTCTACGGGTGTAATCATATCAAGTACGTCAAGCAACTCGCGTTCGCGGATAAAGAAACCAACGCCACGATTCAACGAACTGGCTATCGCTTGCGTCCGATCGGAGTTGCCGGCAATCCTAAGCAACCGTCGATGTGGCGGATGCCGGTGAAATCATGGGTCAACGGACCCGGTGCCGACGGTGTTCCTGTACTCGCCGGGCGCGTGACGTTTTATGGAGTTGCGCTCTCTGGCGAACGCGGAATCCGCCGGGTCGAGATTTCGCTCGACCGGGGTAAAACCTGGGTTAACGCACGATTGGAGGGTCCTGATCTAGGGCCCAACGCGTGGCGCGTGTTTTCGTATACCGTCAAATTGGCACCCGGACAATATATGGTCGCCTCGCGTGCAACGGATAGCAAAGATGACGTCCAACCCATTCATCGTGTCGAAAACGAGCGGGGCTACGGATACAATGCCTGGCTCGATGCCGCATTGACGGTAAACCTAGTCAACGAGTTACCCGAAGAATTACCCGATCAATCTGAGTCCCCCCCAGCAGAGCCTGAAGTGTCTGCAGCCGATAAGAACGAAATATTGTCGCCGGCCGGGAAAAACGGTCGCGTCGCATTTTCAGAGTCCGCACAACCGCCTTGCGGGGTTTGCCACACCCTGTCAGATGCGGGAACGCAGGGTTTGGTGGGACCGAATCTCGATCAAATGCAACCGGATCGCCAAAGGGTTGAGTCGGCCGTGAAGAACGGCGTCGGTGCGATGCCCGCATATCGAGACGTGTTAACCCCCGAGCAGATTCAAGACATTGCAGAATACATCGTCGAGGTGACTCGTTGAAGATCGCTGAGTCTTTTCAGCATTAAAAGGTATTTAACGACTATTGGCTTAAAATACCCTGCGAATTAGCTGTTTAGCAATTGAGGTGGGTGGTGTCGGATAGCACGACCAATGGCACGACGATTGTAAAGCAGATTATGAATTTTTCGGGCAGCTGCTCGATATTACGATATTTTGATTCGGTCCAATACGAATCGCAAGACGCCACCAGCACGGTAATACTCAACTTCCACCGCGGTATCGAGCCTCGATTGCAATTCGAAATCGTACCTCTCACCGGACGGATAATGGATCACAGCAGGAAATCGTTGCTTTGCCGTCAAAGGTTGATCCAACCCCAGTACGTCTACGGTTTCATCGCCTGTCAGATTCAAACTCTGCCGGTTGTCACCGGGCAAAAATTGCAGCGGGAGTACGCCCATACCGACCAGGTTGGAACGGTGGATGCGTTCAAAGCTTTCAACAATAACCGCTTTGACCCCCAATAAAAGCGTGCCTTTGGCGGCCCAGTCGCGGCTGGATCCGGTGCCGTATTCCTGACCGGCAATGACTACCGTGTCTTTAGCTTGGGCCTGGTAGGCCATCGCGGCATCATAAATGAACAACCGTTCATCTTCACCGGTCAGACGTGTATATCCACCTTCGCGATCGGGTGTCATTTCGTTACGTATTCGGATATTGCCAAAGGTTCCCCGCATCATGATCTGGTGATTGCCCCGGCGTGAACCGTAGGAATTAAAATCTTTCTGACTGACACCATTATCACGTAGGAATTGCGCTGCGGGGCTATCTTGGGGAATGGCCCCAGCCGGAGAAATATGATCGGTCGTAACGGAATCGCCGAGCAGCGCGAGTATAGAAGCACCGGTGATATTCCGGTTGTTTCCGGCGTATTTATCTTCAAAAAATGGCGGTAGCTGAATATAGGTAGAGTCGTCTGAAAATTGATAGGTCGCTCCAGTACTGCTATCAATAGCACGCCAGTTTTCGTCACCATCGAATACGGCGCTGTATTCCTTTTCGAACATTTCGTTGTTGACCAGTCGCACCAATGCGTCAACTTCAGCATTACTTGGCCAGATATCTTTCAGATAGACGGGTTGGCCATTTCGATCTTCACCAAGCGGCTCAGTACTCAGGTCGATTCGTGTGGTGCCGGCCAATGCATAAGCGACCACCAATGGTGGTGAAGCCAGCCAATTGGCCTGCACCAGTGGGTGTATTCGTCCCTCAAAATTACGGTTTCCCGATAACACGGATGACACGACTAGGTCATTAGTTGCGATAGCATTACTCACCGCGGTTGGTAGAGGACCCGAATTACCGATGCACGTGGTGCAACCGTAGCCGACCAGATTAAAACCCAGCGCATCCAGTGACGCCTGCAAACCGGCCTTGACCAAATACTCTGTAACGACTTTAGACCCAGGGGCTAGCGATGACTTTACCCAAGCTTTGCGTTGCAGTCCCTTGGCCAACGCCTTTTTTGCCACCAAACCAGCGCCGAGCATGACCGCCGGGTTAGACGTATTGGTGCAGGAAGTAATGGCCGCGATGACTACATCGCCGTGGTGCATGGGATCATCACTGCCGGCAACGGGGAAAGCGGTATCGAACTGATCGGCTTTACCGCGTGACTCGATGAAACGGTCGGTGGCCTGTTGCAGCTCTTTAACGGCAACTCGGTCCTGGGGACGCTTGGGTCCCGCAAGATTGGGTTCCACCGAACTCATGTCAAGATGAACCGTGGCGGCAAAATCCGGTACTGGATAATCGGCGTCGCGCCACATGCCTTGAGATTTGCAGTAGGCTTCTACCAGCGCGATGGTATCTTCGCCGCGTCCACTTAGGCGCAGGTAGTTTAGTGTTAGCTGATCGATCGGGAAAAAACCGCAGGTTGCACCGTACTCCGGTGCCATATTGGCGATGGTGGCGCGATCCGACAGCGGCAATTGATCAAGACCGCTACCATAGAATTCTACAAATTTACCGACAACCCCGTGCTCACGGAGCATTTGTACAACGCGTAATACCAGGTCGGTGGCGGTAATGCCTTCTTGTAACTGTCCGGTTAATTCAAAGCCCACAACGTCGGGAATCAACATCGAAATAGGCTGCCCCAACATCGCCGCCTCGGCTTCAATGCCGCCCACACCCCAGCCCAATACACCTAGGCCGTTGATCATTGTTGTGTGGCTATCGGTACCCACCAATGTGTCCGGGTAGGCTTGTCCGTTACTGGTCCAAATGGCCTGGGCCAAATACTCCAGATTGACCTGGTGACAAATACCCGTACCGGGCGGCACCACACGGAAATTAGCAAAGGCGCCCTTTCCCCATTTCAAAAACTGGTAACGTTCGAGGTTGCGCTGCATCTCGACGGTCATGTTGGCTTCAAAAGCAGCATCAGTTCCAAATTGCTCAATGCTTACCGAATGATCGATCACCAGGTCTACGGGTGACAATGGATTGATGGTCTGCGCATCCAGTCTCTGCCGCACCAACGCCTCGCGCATCGCCGCGAGATCAACGACAGCAGGCACGCCGGTAAAATCCTGCATCAGCACGCGCGCCGGGTGGTAGGCAATTTCCTGGTTGCTGGCCCGACCGCGGCTAGTCGCCAGCGCTACAATATCATCGGGCGTGCAGCTTAATCCGTCCTCATGTCGCAGCAAATTCTCCAATAGAATCTTGGAGGAAATTGGAAGGCGGTCAATATTTTGATACTGGGCAAGTTCGCCACCATTAATGTCAAAGTAGGCCCAGTTTTCACCGTTGACGTGTAAGGTGGTCTTGACGTTAAAGCTGTCGTTTGATTCGGACATTGAATTCATCCTTAATCATCGATGCGAGGATAGACGGTATCTAGCTTACGAGAAGTGCGGGGTGGTGACAAATAATATTGATACCCGATGGCCAGATAATCCTGTTTTTCTGGCGATTTTCGAATACTGATTTTATTGCTGCGATACCACCGCTGGTCCACATCAGATATATGATAGAGGCAACCTATCGATCATTGCATTCTCGCATCATCGCCAAAACGTGACCCTTAAGCTTGGTTTTATGTTGTTTCACACAAATATCACACCGATTTCACTTAGTCCTCATATTTAAACCATTTTGGTTTTTTAGACTGTGGTTTACGGTGCTCAAGGTGAGTAACCGATAAAGTCTAAATCATTAAGAGGTTTCGATATGTGCAATCAAAAATGTTCTGTGGCTGGGTTGCTAATCGCCGGATTAGTTTGCTTATTTTTACCCGCGGTTGGCGCTTTAGCAGCGAGCGAGGATAAATCGTTGTCTCCCTATTTTAAGGTCATTTCCGAAAATTCGGGGGCTGTGGAAGCTTTGCCATTGCAGCGCACCAGCGCCGAGGTCGATATCGCCGGAGTGATTGCCGATGTACGGATTACGCAGGTCTACCGAAATCGGGGTACTCAGCCCATTGAGGCGATCTACGTATTCCCTGGCTCGACTCGTGCGGCTGTTTACGCTATGAGGATGACGATTGGCGAACGGGTAGTCTTGGCCAAAATCAAAGAGCGGCAGACGGCAATAGCGGAGTATAAAAAAGCCAAGCAGCAAGGTAAGCGAGCTTCTTTGCTTGAACAGCAACGGCCTAACGTTTTTCAAATGAACGTCGCTAATGTCATGCCTGGGGATACGGTGGTCGTAGAACTTTCGTATACGGAGTTGTTGGTAGCCGAAGATGGTATGTACGAATTTGTCTACCCAACAGTGGTCGGTCCGCGCTATTCTGAAACGCCCGTAGCTTCGGCGCCGGATAGCGAGCGTTGGATCGCAAATCCGTTTTTACGTGAAGCCAGTCCGACCCCTTATAGTTTTGATATCAACGTCGATTTGGCCACCGGCGTTCCAATTCAGGCATTAATTTCTCCATCCCATCCAGTTGATATTGAATATTTCGAGAAAAACAGCGCGCGAATCAAGTTGAAACAAGGTGAATCCAATTCAGGTGACCGGGATTATATTCTACGCTATCGTTTGCAAGGCGATGAAGTTGCGTCGGGATTGTTGCTCCATCGTGGTGATAAAGAAAATTTCTTTTTGCTAATGTCGCAGCCACCTAAGCGTGTCGTGGCCAAGCAAATACCACCGCGCGAGTATATATTCGTGGTCGACGTGTCGGGCTCGATGCACGGATTTCCGTTGGATACCAGTAAGGAACTGATGCGGGAATTATTGAGCGGGTTACGGATGAGCGACTCGTTCAATATATTATTCTTTTCGGGGGGAAACCAGGTGCTGGCAGAGTCTTCGTTAAAAGTAACCCCGGAAAATATTCAACACGCGATAAAGATGATGGAGAATCAAAAAGGCGGTGGAGGTACACGCCTTCTGCCTGCATTGAAGCAGGCGATGTCGATGCCGGTATTGGACGGCACCGCCCGTAGTTTTGTTGTTGTATCCGACGGTTATGTGTCGGTGGAGACCGATGCGTTTGAATACGTTCGAGCAAATTTGAACCGGGCTAACTTTTTTTCCTTTGGTATCGGTTCCAGTGTCAACCGATTTTTAATGGAAGGCTTGGCTAGAGCTGGCCGCGGTGAACCGGTGATCATTACTTCGCCGAGCGAAGCTGCTACCGCGGCGCGCAAATTCAGACATTATATTGAGACCCCGGTGTTAACCGGGATCGAGGTCGATTTTGAAGGCTTCAATGTTTACGATGTAGAGCCCAAATCGGCGCCGGATCTTTTCGCCCAACGGCCGTTGGTGATGTTTGGTAAATGGCGCGGTGCAGCTGCAGGGCAGATCAAGATTTCCGGGTATCGGGGCGAAGGTCACTACATCAAGACTGTGGATGTGGTTGATGCGCCAAGCCCGGTTTCGACACAGGCCTTACGCTATTTGTGGGCCAGGCAACGTATCACCGATCTGGGGGATTTCGAAAAGCTTAGCCCGGATTCAGAGCGAAAAGCGAAAATTACCAGCTTGGGACTCACCTACAATTTACTGACCGCGTACACATCATTTATCGCAGTGGATGAGGTCATCGCCAACCCAAACGGTCAGAATCGGTCGGTTAAGCAAGCATTGCCACTACCTGAAGGCGTTTCTGAATTGGCTGTAGGTGGTGTGGTCGCAACGGCCCCGGAACCCGAAATGTTTGGTTTGCTGTCAGTGCTTGGTCTTATGTTGTTGTGGTCTTTGTGGAGCAGAAACCGCCGAAAACCGTGCACTTATGGATCGGTGGGCTAAACAATGACCGTACAAATGACAAGATCAATCGTCTTTCTCCAATTATTAAGTTTTTGGCCGGTATGGCGCTGGTATCTTCAGCGAATTATGGATGGTTCTGACGAGCCTTGGGGCGTCTTGGCTTTGGTGACGGTTATCATCATTGTGCTGATGCGCGGGCGTATAAGTACGCCTGATGCATCGGCGCTGACCTTAGCCGCCATTGTCGCGGGAATTTATGCTTTGGTTTATAGTTTTCTGCCGCCATTAGCGCGGGGAATGCTTGCGATGTTTGCGTTGTCATTGATCTTGAGCCCGACGTTCTTTGGTGAAAAACTACAATTTGGTGTTTTGGGCTTATTGATGATATCGCTGCCCGTTATCGCATCCATTCAATTCTATGGGGGTTTTCCAGTTCGCTTTATCACCGCACTGGTATCGGCGCATACTTTATCGTTGATCGGGTTTGAAGTGGTTGCTCAAGGAACGTTGTTGCATTGGATGGGGGAACTGGTAGTCGTCGATGCGCCGTGCGCTGGAATAAAAATGTTATGGGCGGGTTTGTATTTTAACTTTAGCCTGGCAGCGCGGAAAAATCTCGGCTTGGTGGCGACATGGATGGGGACCAGTTTAACGCTTTTCTCTGTGTTTATCGCGAATGTGCTGCGCGCGAGTTTGCTGTTTTTTACCGAGAGCGGGATTGTGCAAGCGCCCGCTGTGGCCCATCAGGCAATCGGATTAGTGTGTTTTAGCGGGGTGGTATTGGCTGTCGTCAATATTCACAAACGCTTGGAGGTGCGAGTGCAATGCGCATTATAATTTTCGCGTTGATTCATATCGCCACGGCGCTCGTTCCGTTTTTGGTATCGCACGCCGGTAATTCTATTTCCGATTTGGATTTTCCGGGTTGGCCTGGCGAATTCAATGGAAAAGTCCTAGAACGTTTGCAGATGACCGAGCAAGAACGCGGGTTTAACACCGGTTTCCCGGGTAAAATCGCACGATTTACTGATGGATCCCGAGAAATAGTCATGCGGTTTGTGCAGAGGCCGTCGCGCAATGTGCATCCATCGGCTGATTGTCTTCGAGGATCTGGGTTTGAACTTGAGACTCAACCGATTAGACGCGGTCACGGTGGTAAGCTTTGGGGGTGTGTGCTAGCCCGGCGTGATGGAAAAGTATACCGCGTTTGTGAGAGGATTTATGATACTGCCACACAACAAAGTTGGTACGATGTTTCGTCCTGGTACTGGGCTGCGCGTTTGGGACGAACTACCGGGCCCTGGTGGACCGTGACTGTCGCTGAACCTATTTAGGTTCTTGCTGTACGATAGGTATGTCTAGAGATATTGCCGCCACGGTTTGAATGAAAAATTAGGCACTATTGAGCACAGTGTAAAATTGAAAATAGAGATATACGGGTAACTTTATCAATGCTTAAACATGATCACGAACTAGATGCTTCGGGGCTAAATTGCCCGTTACCGCTTCTACGTCTAAAAAAAGCGCTAATGGGAATGCAGAGTGGAGAGATCGTGCGTGTATTAGCGACCGACCCAGCCGCTCATTTGGACATTGGAGTGTACTCGGATCAGACTGGAAACAGGATTCTGGAATTTTTCGAAGACAATGGGACACAACATTTTCTAATCCAGAAAAAATAATTCGCCCGCGACGAATTCTATCCTCTAATCGCCTATTTGACCGATCAGACGTGTCAATGGGTAATTCTCCCTAATGTCCTGTGCTTCTTTGATCGGGGGGTGATTCACCGCGCAGACTAATAACTGGCCAACGATTATTTAACGCGATGCTGCGTAGGGTAGCGTCTGGGTCTACCGCAACCGGATGGGTGACCCGTTCTAACAAAGGTAAATCATTCAACGAGTCACTATAAAACCAACTGTCGTCCAGGGTTAGGCCAGTTTCTTCCAGCCACGATTCTAACAGCTTAACCTTTCCGTCCTGAAAACAAGGGATTCCACTGACTTTGCCCGTGAAACGACCATCTATAAATTCGGGTACTGTGGCAAGGATGTTGTCGATACGGTGCAAATCGACTATTGGTTCGGTTACAAATTTATTGGTGGCGGTGATGACCAATAATACATCGCCATCGGTCCGATGCTTTTCTACAAGGTCAAATGCTTCGGGTAGCAGAATCGGTTTTATTTTTTCTTCTATAAACTGTACGCGCCATGCTTTGAGCTGATCGTGATCGTTAGAAGCAAGGGGGGCCAATGCAAAATCTAAGAATTTATGGATATCCAAGGTCCCCTGGCGGTAATCTTCGTAGAATTCGGCGTTGGTACTTTCATAAAATGCTTGGTCTACAATTCCCTGTTCGACTAGGAATTGTCCCCACAGGTAATCGCTGTCGCCGTTCAGCAAAGTATTGTCAAGATCGAATAGGGCGATACCCACAAATATGTCCAACCGAGAATAAAAACCGACAAGGATAGCGGGACTACATTAAATGTAAATGCTTTTCTGGCGAAAATGTTGAGTTTATGGAACAATTAAACAACTAGGGTATCGGAATCTTCGTATTGAATTAAGGGTGGATACATTGGAACCAGATTGTTTGGAATTGGGATATGATCGATTCAGAGGGATATCGCCATAATGTCGGGATAGTCCTTTGCAATAAGGATGGTCAACTGTTTTGGGCGCGCCGTGCCGGTATGGATTCGTGGCAATTCCCACAGGGTGGAATAAAACGCAACGAAGCCCCCGAGGACGCCATGTACCGTGAATTGTACGAGGAAGTTGGTCTGCGCCGGAATCATGTGGATGTCATCGGGCGAACACGGTCGTGGCTACGCTATGATCTTCCCGAAAAATACATTAGAAAGCATTCTTATCCGTTGTGTATTGGGCAAAAGCAGTTGTGGTTCATTTTGGAAATGAAATCCAGCGAGCATTGCGTGCGCTTCGATTGTTCTGATCGTCCGGAATTTGACGGTTGGCGCTGGGTCGATTTTTGGTACCCGGTTGACAAAGTGGTTTTTTTTAAACGGGACGTTTATCGCAAGGCTTTGACCGAATTGGGCGGATATTTGACATCGGAATCGGTCCCTGTAAACGCCGGCGGATTTTTATCTAAAGCCTCTGTGTAACCCAGATACGCCACCTGTTTCTGTGTTGATTTCGAAAATAGATGCAATCCGATAATGAGCGGAGGTTCTCCGTTTAAGCCCGGATCCGGGAATATTATTGTTCACCCCGATTGGATTTGTAAACGCTGTATCCTAGAATCTATTCTTTACAGGTTCTTCCTACGGTAGTTTTCTAGCCGTAATGCAAGCGATCATCGCGATTATTGCGCCAAAACACATGACTGCGGGTTGTCCCCAAGTTTGCAAAACACTCGCCAACACTAAAGGCGTGACGACTCCGGCCAAGTGGAAAAAAGTGGCACCGGTAGCCAAATTCGCGATCAAAAATTTTTCTGGGTCCGCGCGTTTGAGGGAAGCATCTGTAATTACGGCTGTTCCGAACAAAAATGAGTCGAGCAAGAATAACCCAATAAATATACTTAGGTCCGCAAATATCAAGCCAATAAATAGCAGATTCACAAGAAAGTAAACGATCGTAAGTACATTCTTCGGGTTGTAAGTCGTGGCGAGCCAACCCAGAGTACGGTAGCCGATTAACCCGGCTATGCTGCCGGCAAGCAAAATGCCGCTGAGTTGAACCGTTGATACGTGAAACTGCGACACAATTTGCGTTACCACAAAGGTTTTGAACAAGGCACTGCGGGAGCCCGCTAGGAAATTCAGTAAGTAGATGGGCCACAGACGGGTCTTGAAATGAAAGCCGGGGGTGGGGGGAGTGTCTCTTTCGAACCGGTTCCCCCGTTGATAGACAAGGCTAACCAATAGAACGATCAAGCCAGCAACCAGCAGTAAATCCCGTGTTGATGCATCCTGATCGATCCAGAATAGCAAAAACGTCGCTGCAATTGCTGCTAAGGGCCCTAGGCTTTTTAATCGGCCTAGTTTCAAGTTTACGTTGCTGTATGTAGCGTTTTTGATTGTTACCGTATTGATCAAAGGTAAATACGCGTTGAAACCGGCGCTTATGAGCATGACGGCAGCATATAACCCAATGATCGTAGATGTGTTACCGGCTAGTAGTAAGCCGACCGCCAATACCAGCAGGAAAAAACTTATTAACGAGTCAAGTTTTATAATGTGGGCGAATTTTGCGATGCAGAATGTGAACAATGCGGGGATTGATGCAGCGGTGAAAAGATATGCAATTTCAACCGGCGAAATGAATAAATCAGTCAGCGCATAGTTATAAAATGTTGTACGCCATATCGTGTAAACACCGACGATTATGAAATAATTTGCGGTCCACGATAAGCTTTGACTGGCTGAATTCGAGTAGTCGAGATTGATTTGCCGGTTATGCAACCGCTTGGTTGATGACATCGATTCGAGTTGCAATGGTAAATCTATAGCAATGCGAAAAATTGGCTGCCGGTTCCAGAATTGGCCAAGGTTTCGCGTAAGCGGTCGAAGCGTCGCTGTAGTTCTTCATATTGCGTTTCTTCGGAACCCTCAATTCCGAGTTTTTTGTAGGCGTCTTTTAAACTTGCGGGTTGTTGTTCGATTCGACTGATCAGTGCCTTTTTTTGCTTCATCAGCAATATTGTGTAGGCCTCATTTGGGATCGATTGGATAGGGTTGTGTTTCTGGGGGTGGTCGTATAAATGTAGTAATGCCTCCAGCGTAAAAAAGGCATCTTCTATATTTGTGCAGTTTTCCGCGAAAATAGCGCCGTACAGATAGGCTTGCGTGAAATCTGTTTTGCGAAGATTTGCATTGTCAAATTCGACGCCATCGAGATTGGCTCCTCTGAATGATGTTTCCTGCAGGTCGACATTCTTAAAACGGGCCTTTTTTAGTGTGGCCTCAGTAAAATTTGCTCGATATAGGTTTACATCCTCAAATACACTGGCCGAAAGATTGAAGTTTTCGAAATTCTTTTTGCGCAGGTTGATTCGAGTGGGTGTTTGGGCGATGAATGTACTGCCATGAAAATCCAACTGACTCTCTTGCAGAATATGCTTGATAACTTTTTTAGTGGTGCCCAGCAAGCCCAGTGTGTGCTTGCCTCCGGATTCATAGTGCGCCCTCAGTTGAACCAAGAACGGTAGTGCTTCATTACCGTAAATTTGCAACGATTGGATGCGTTGCACGAGCGAATGGTTTCCGTGTTTGGTCTGTTTGTGCGAGGTCTTATCATCGATAATCTCGGAAAATATTTGTACCATGTGACTTAAATGCTGCGTTTTTAAATTCGCCGCGGCGATTTGTTTGGAGCTTGTCAGTTGCTGTTCTGCAATTTCGTTGGCGCTTTTTATTTGCTGTGTATTGATCGCCTGGGTCACATAGAAACTAATCAAACCGAGAACCAGCGGCATCAAACCGAGACGCAGTGCTTCCAACCACAAAGCTTTTTTTTCAGGGCGATCGTATGACGGTGGCACTTGAATAGATGGGCTTTTCTGGAGAGGTTGCCCGCTTTGTCTGTCATGCATACCGAGCTGCAGCTTGCGTGCCCGAGAATTTTTTCGCCGCGCTTCTGCAATGCTTGCCGTTGAGCCTCTATCGGGCCCGGCGTCTTGGTTAGAATTTCCGTTGGTTGGCAGGTCAAACATCGTGATATCCCTATATATGGTCGTATTGGTTGTTTACGTAGGTCCATCCTATGTGGACTGCCATTAAATGGCTGTGAAGTACTATTCGGACTTCGTGTGAAATAGTCACGGCCTAGTCCGTATCATTCTCCCGGAAGATTATCAGGACTAGGCGATTAAACGATCGCATTGGGCATTCGCATATGCAGGTTGATCACGTATACTACGTGCCAGCGCTAGTGACCTCTAAAGCTTAGAGCGCGTGGGGTGATCGGAAGACTATCGTTTCGATCTACTATTCCGTTTTTGTTCAAGCTTGCTTTGATTAGACTGGATGAATCGATATTGGCCGAAAGTTGGTGACCAAGGACTAATAACTGGATCCGTGACTCCACTACCGCACATGACACAAACCCTTGATTGCACAGCGGTCAAATAAATGACCCCTTAACCGTTGGGTGAGGCTAAGATTTTTTATTCCCCCGTTAAAACAATATATTGCACGTCTTTATCCGGGTTGAAATTACGGATTCAGATAGTAATATTGAGTTCGTTAATGATCGGGATTTGCGGCTGTAGCGGTGAATCGTGGAATAACCCCTACGGGGTGCAGAGAGGCCCGGAAAACGTTTTGTATAGTTCGTTCACCGAACGGCCCAAACATCTCGACCCTGCTGTTGCCTACAGTGCGAATGAATATGTGTTTATCGGTCAAATCTACGAGCCGCCTCTGCAATATCATTATTTGATTAGGCCGTACACCCTGGTTCCGCTGACCGCAGAAGTCTTACCGGGTGTAACATATTTCGACCGGGATGGGGCTATATTACCCGACGATGCCAGTGTGGAATCAATTGCGTATAGCGACTATACGATCCGAATTCGCCCGAGAGTCCGCTATCAACCACACCCTGCTTTCGCGAAGGATGCTCAAGGCCAGTTTTTGTACCACCGGTTGGACGCCACCGAATTGCAATCGATCAACGGAATTAGTGATTTCGAGTTGACCGGGTCTCGCGAGCTGGATGCCGATGACTATGTCTATCAGATCAAACGCCTGGTTGATCCAAGGATACATTCACCGATCGCCGAGTTGATGAAGCACTATATAGTTGGCCTTGGTCAACTTGGTGATGAGTTGGCAAAAATTCATAAATCTGACGCGAATAACAATATTGATTTGAAGGACTTCGCCATCGAAGGTGTGAAATCGTTGGATCGATATAGCTATCGGGTTAGAATTCGCGGCAAGTATCCGCAATTCCGTTATTGGTTGGCCATGCCGTTTTTTTCACCAATGCCATGGGAAGCGGTCGAATTTTACGCCCAACCTGGTTTGCGCGAGAAAAATATAAGCTTGGATTGGTATCCTGTAGGTACCGGTCCCTACATGCTGGTAGAGAATAACCCAAACCGGCAAATGGTCCTGGAGAAAAATCCGAACTATCACATGGACAAATATCCGACACGAGGTGAACCGGGCGATCGGGCAGCCGGGTTGTTGGATGATGCAGGTCATAAACTGCCGTTTATCGATAGAGTGATATATACGCTGGAAAAAGAAAATATTCCGTATTGGAATAAATTCTTACAGGGTTATTACGATGGCTCGGGCATCGCGTCGGACAGTTTTGATCAGGCTATCCAGTTTAGCGGTCAAGGCGAAGCTGAACTGACCCAAGCGATGCACGATAAAGGGATACAGCTGAAAACTGCGGTAACGACGTCGATATTCTATATGGGCTTTAATATGCTGGATCCGGTAGTGGGTGGTTACTCTAACCGTGCTAGAGAGTTGCGCCAAGCGTTATCTATCGCGATCGATTACGAAGAATACATTTCAATTTTCACGAATGGTCGTGGGGTTGCCGCTCAGGGATTGTTGCCGCCCGGTATATTCGGTAGTCAGAGTGGGGAGAAGGGTATAAACCCTTATGTTTATGATTGGGTAGACGGCGCGCCGCAACGAAAAAGTATCGATGAAGCGAAGCGATTGTTGGCCGAGGCGGGTTATCCCGGGGGTCATAATCCCAAGGATGGAAAGCCGTTGGTGTTGTATTTGGATACCGTCGCTACCGGTCCCGATGACAAGGCTCGCCTGAATTGGTACAGAAAGCAATTTACGAAGTTGGGGATTCAGTTGGTTATCCGAACTACAGATTACAATCGTTTCCAACAAAAGATGCGCAACGGGGATGCACAGATTTTTATGTGGGGGTGGAACGCCGATTATCCTGACCCGGAAAATTTCTTTTTCTTATTACACGGTGCCAACGCTAAAGTTAAAGGCGGTGGTGAGAATGCGGTTAATTATCAAAATCCGGAGTTTGATAAATTATTTGAAATGATGCGAAATATGGACGACGGTGAAGAGCGTTTTGCGTTGATACAGCAATTGCAGGATATTGTGCGTCGGGATTCACCGTGGATTTTCGGTTTCCACCCCAAAAGTTTTAGCCTGCATCACGATTGGTACAAGAATCTAAAGCCCAATTTGATGGCAAATAATCGTTTGAAGTATACCAAGATTGACTCATCGCTCAGGCAGGATCAACGTAGGCAATGGAACAAACCTGTAGTCTGGCCATTCGCCGTGTTTGCGGTGTTGATCTTGGTCATGTTGGCACCGGCGTGGCTGCAATATCGCCGTAAACAACAGGCAAAGGCGAAATAGTCGATGGGCAGCTATATCCTGAGGCGAATTTTGTACGCGTTTCCGCTGCTGATGGGGGTCAACGTGTTGACCTTTCTGCTGTTCTTTATCGTCAATACGCCGGATGATATGGCGCGTATGCAACTTGGCCAAAAGCATGTAACCCAGGAGGCTATAGATAAGTGGAAAAGCGAACGCGGTTACGACATGCCTTTATTGTGGAATGATCAGGAAACCGGCGGCGAACGCTTGACCGAGACCATTTTTTATAAGAAATCCGTTGGTTTGTTTCTGTTTCGTTTTGGTCGTTCGGACAGCGGTAGGAATATCGGATCCGATATTCGCCAACGCATGTGGCCCAGCCTGGCTATTGCGGTTCCATCTCTAATTTTAGGTTTATTAGCCAATATTAGTTTCGCCGTGATGTTGGTATTTTTTCGCACCACCTATCTGGAGTTCTGGGGCGTGATCGGATGTGTGGTATTGATGTCGATTTCGGCGTTATTTTATATTATTTCCGGGCAATTTCTAGTGGGTAAGCTATTGCAAATGGTGCCCATATCCGGATACGACACTGGTCTGCAGGCTATTAAATTTATTATATTGCCGGTACTCATCGGCGTGGCTTCTGGGATCGGCGCAGGTACTCGCTGGTATAGGACGTTGTTTCTGGAAGAAGTCGAAAAAGATTATGTTAGAACCGCGCGCGCCAAAGGTTTAACCGAAACACGCATGCTGTTTACCCACGTACTGCGCAATGCCATGATCCCAATACTCACCGGCGTGGTCGTCGTGTTACCTACACTGTTTATGGGTAGCCTGATTACCGAATCGTTTTTTAGTATTCCGGGCTTGGGCAGCTACACCATAGACGCGATCAGTCGACAAGATTTTGCCATAGTAAGGTCCATGGTTTTTCTGGGTTCGGTACTTTACATATTCGGATTGCTGCTGACTGACATTTCCTACACCTTAGTCGATCCGCGGGTCAGGCTGTCCTAGCTTATGGATAGGTGGGTGATTTTCTGGACCGACGGACTGGTTTTTCTGCTGGTTTGCGCGGTCATCCTTTTGATTCTGAGAATCCGCTCCAAAGAGCACCTGCGTCGACCTTGGCGGAAGGTTGTGACCAATAAAGTGGGTATGGTGTCGGCTGTGGTGCTTGGATTTTTTCTATTGATCGGGTTGGCCGATACCATTCATTTCAAGCCCATTCTGGATAATTCCCAACAATCCCAGAATACCTATTCCAGCGAGCCGATAAGTTTATTTGATTGGTGGGTGACCCCGCTTAGAATCCGCGAAGAGAAAACCTATTCGGCACCGTTCTCGTGGCGTTTGTACGCCAAGGAGAATATTGTTTCAGCGGATGGAAGCAAGATTTGGGGTTATCCGCGGCTTAAATACGGTGCGGCGCATCTTGCTGACCCCTCCAGTGAACGATCAACTGATTTGGTCAAGATTGGCTTGCTGGGTGCAGCCAAAGGCCTGGTTCTATTCGCCGTGGTTGTTGCATTTTTGGTGGCCGTGCGATCTTGGCGGACGAAAGCTAAGTTTGTCTCAAGCCTGGCCGAAATCTACGGTAATCGAAGCGGTGTTCCGTGGTGCGCGATGTTTACGACGTTGTTGATTTTGCTAATGGGGGGTTATGCGATTGCAGAACTCAGTTTTAAGTATCATGTTTTGGGAACCGATAAGGTTGGTCAAGACGTGTTCTATCAAAGCCTGAAAAGCATTAGAACCGGCATGGTGATCGGAACTTTGACCACATTGGTAATGTTGCCGTTTGCGTTGATTTTGGGAATATTCGCCGGATATTATCGTGGCTGGGTTGACGATCTGATTCAGTACCTCTACACCACATTAAATTCAATACCCGGCGTCTTGCTGATCGCCGCATCGATACTGGTTGTACAAGTGTATATGTCTAATCATGAAGAGGATTTCGCCAATATTGCCATCCGTGCCGATACCCGGCTGCTTTTCTTGTGTATGATCTTGGGGCTGACCAGTTGGACTGGATTGTGCCGTTTATTACGAGCTGAAACGATGAAGCTGCGGGAAATGGAATATGTACAGGCAGCCCGAGCCTTAGGGGTCAAAAATACGAGCATACTGTCGCGCCATATATTACCCAACGTGTTTCACATCGTGTTGATTTCGGTGGTATTGGATTTTAGCGGCTTGGTTCTCGCAGAGGCGGTTTTATCCTATGTGAATATCGGTGTCGATCCGACCACAAACAGTTGGGGCAATATGATCAATGGTGCGCGTTTGGAAATGGCGCGGGAGCCAATTGTCTGGTGGTCGCTCGCGGCAGCTTTCTTGTTCATGTTCGCACTGGTTCTGGCGGCAAATTTATTCGCCGATGGGGTGCGTGACGCGTTTGATCCACGGCGGGCTCAATGAGGTTTAGATCTCCAACCATGTCTATGCACAGGATAGATTTATTTACAATAGGTTGGCTGATGTTGGTGAAAAATTAGTTAAATCAGGATGGATTCGTTCTTTTCGGTCAAAGATTTAAAAACCTGTTTTGGCAGGGGTGAATCTTCTGTTGTCGCGGTGGACGGGGTTAGCTTTGACATTGATCACGGTAAAACATTTGCTCTTGTTGGTGAGTCCGGATCGGGCAAATCCGTCACAGCGCTGTCTGCATTAAGATTACTGCCGCCCAACGGTCGTATCTTGCAGGGATCGGTTCTGTTGGATGGAGTCGATTTATTCGAATATCCTGAATCGCAAATGTGCCAGGTTCGTGGTCGTCGGATCGCCATGATTTTTCAGGATCCGATGACATCGCTAAATCCGGTAATGACCATTGGTCGTCAGATTAGTGAATCGCTGAACATCCATGCCAGCTTGGATGACAGCGAAGTGCGACGCAGAGTGTTGGATCTAATGAATCAAGTGGAAATTCCGGCGGCTGAGCGGCGATTCGATGAATTTCCGCATCAAATGTCCGGTGGGCAGCGTCAGCGAGTTGTTATCGCTATTGCATTGGCTTCAGAGCCGCAATTGCTGATTGCAGATGAACCGACTACCGCGCTGGATGTTACCGTGCAAGCGCAAATTCTTAAGTTATTGGTAAGCATCCAAAAATTCAACGGTATGGCTTTGTGGTTGATTACCCACGATTTGGGCATTGTAGATGAAATTGCCGATAAGATTGCGGTGATGCGGCGGGGCGAGATCGTTGAGCAAGCGTCAAGAGACAGTTTCTTTGCTTCGCCGCAACACCCTTATAGCCGCAAACTATTTGAGGTTTTGCCGTCAATGGAGGATTTACATTCGGGCGCTGAGGGTTCTGCGAACCCGCTGTTGAATGTCGAAGATTTTAAAGTCTACTATCCGATTCGGAAAGGCTTGTTCAAGCGCACTGTCGGTTACGTCAAAGCCGTGGATCAGGTGTCGTTTTCACTGCAAAAAGGGCAAACTTTAGCGTTGGTTGGTGAATCCGGTTGCGGTAAGACCACTTTGGGTAAAGGCTTACTGCATCTGATTCCTAATTCAGGGGGGATAGTTCGATTTGACGGGCATTCCTTGAATGATTTGGCCGCTGACGAGTTTCGTCAAGTGCGGTCGCAAATGCAATTGATTTTTCAGGATCCGTTTTCTTCGATGAATCCCAGATTGTTGGTCGGTGAAATTATTGAAGAAGGTATGCGCACGCTGGTGACCGACATGAGCCAAGCCGAGCGCCAGGATCGGGTTGCGACGTTGTTAGAACAGGTTGGGTTATCAGCCGATGTTAGATCACGCTATCCGCACGAATTTTCCGGTGGACAGCGGCAAAGGATATGTATTGCGCGAGCGCTAGCCGTCAAGCCACGGCTGATCGTATGCGATGAGCCGACCAGCGCCCTTGATGTTTCGGTGCAAGCGCAGATTATTGCATTGCTTAAGGATCTACAGGAGCGCGATGGGTTGAGTTATCTGTTTATTAGTCACGATTTGGCTGTCGTGGCGGAAATGGCGGATTACGTTGCGGTCATGAACCAAGGGTGTATTGTCGAAATGGGCAACGCCGAACAGGTTTTGCGGACACCTGAACAAGATTACACGAGCCGGTTGCTCGAAGCGGTACCCAAGCTGAACCGCGGGCGGGCGCCGTTAAATTTATAACGAATGGGTTTTGAGTGGAATGTAAACAGATCTTACGTGGTAGGGCCACCAACATTAAGCCGTTGCCCAGGCCGAATATATTTTCCGATACGGGGGGCATTCCATTTGCGAAGCTCTGCGACAGTCACTTTGAAACGTCGGGCAATTAGATATAACGAATCGCCTTTGCGTACCGTATAGCGGCGATAGCGTTTCGACCGGGATTTTGCGTATTTGCCGGAGACCTTAGATTTATTATTCCGTATCACTAACTTTTTACCCGGACGCAACGTAGTTCGGGTAGTCATATGATTCCATTTCGCCAGACTTTTAATTGAGACCGAGTAACGTCTCGCTATTTTCCAAAGACTGTCGCCACGCCGGACCCGATAATAAATTTTTCGTGACTTCTTTTTGGGTGCTTTGTATGGCTTCAGGTTATAGTAAGCGAGGTTTTTTGCCGAAACCGGAACAATCAAATCTCGACCAGCATGCAATCGGGCTCCATGAAGTCGGTTGGTTTGTTGTATCGCTTCCGGGGAGGTTTTGTATTTTCTGGCGACAGTTCTAAGCGATTCCCCCCGCGCTACCTTGTGACGTTTTAACTGGATTCGGCGTTCAGTGGGTAATTCAGCGAGTTTGGATTTAAACGGCTCGCTCAATTCTGCAGGTATAACCAAATGGTGGGGACCCAATGGATCAGTAGCCCATTGACTAAAGGCAGGATTGAAATGGTACAGTTTTTCGATGGACATGCCGGCCAGCTCAGCGGCGACCGCCAAATCCATTTGTGATCCTATTCCGACACGCTCTAGTACGGGTAGATTGGGAATGGGCCTTAATGAAATATTGTAGCTCGCGGCATTGGCAAAAACCTGACTGACAGCCAATAACCGGGGGACATAATTTTTCGTTTCGCGGGGTAGTTGTAAAGACCAGAAGTCGGTTGGTCGGCCGCGCCGGATATTTTTTTTGATTGCTTTATGGACTGCGCCTTCGCCGCAATTATAGGCTGCCAGCGCCAACAACCAATCGCTATCGAATTCTCTGTGTAGTTTTTGCAGGTAGCGGATAGCAGCTTGAGTGGATGCATAAATGTCACGTCGTCCGTCGTACCACCAATTTTGTTTTAACCCATATAAGCGTCCGGTAGATGGGATAAATTGCCAAATGCCATGGGCCCTGGCGTGTGATCGAGCATGTGGTTGAAATGCACTTTCTACAATCGGTAATAGGGCTATTTCTCCTGGAACGTGTTGGTGCTCGATTTGTTCTACGATGTCAAAAAGGTAGGGTTCCGCGCGTATTTGCACGCGTTGCAGGTAATCTGGGTGTTCCACAAACCATGTTAACTCTCGACGGACGCGTTTATTGGAAGTTTTAGGAAGTGCGTACAGCGATAATAATCTGGGCCAAAGGATTTTGTATTTGCCGTAGCTGGCGGGTATTCTTGTATTAGAACCTGACTCAGAGTTTTTTCCGCTAATTTCGGCGTCTTGTTCAACCTGTGTATCTTGGTGGTACGCCGTACTTGGATATTGTTCGCTGATTGTTGCCGAATCCTTGACCCCCGAGCTATTCTGGGCGCAACCTGCCACAAGCAGGTTGATGGCTAGTAAAAATAGGACTGCGCGCGTAGAAATAAACTTGGGTTCCATTCGGTCGAGGCTTGTATATTAATCCAAATACTTATAGATTATAGCCCGAATTATCTAAGCAAGCACAATGAAACGAAAACCAGTGTCATCCGAGCAAATGGATCTACGCGGTTCGTTTTGCGAATGGTACCGATCCCCCGCTGGAAATTTACTGCGTGACATGGAAGCACGTTATATCGCAAAGAATATGTCGGTCAGCTATACGCAGAGAGTATTGCAGGTGGGTTCGGTCGGTTGGGAAGACAATTATATAGACCAAAAATCGTTCCGTAATTTTTGCGTAGTGGATAAAGCCCAATGCGATGAGATCGTGCCACCAAACATTATTGCGGTCGGTCACCAATTACCGGTGGATTCTGAAAGTATCGATTGTGCAATCATGCCGCATTCGCTGGAGTTTGAAGCCGAACCGCACTTGATACTGCGGGAGGTCGAGCGCGTTCTAAAAGCTGAGGGGCAATTAGTGTTTTTGGGTTTTAATCCATGGAGTTTTTACCGTTTTTATCGGTTGCTGCCTGGAAAGCGGGGTAAACCACCATGGTGCGGGAATTTTATAAGTCGTCAACGGATACTCGATTGGTTGGTTTTGTTGAATTTTGAAACAAAAGTAAATGCTGGATTTTATCTAAAGTCACCCAATATGGTTTCGGATATGTTTGAAGGTCGCTTAGCTACTCTAAAATCGATTGCCTACGGGATAAAAGCCATAAAACGCAGGTACTCGGTTTTGCCTTTGACATCTGTACCATCGCGCAGACCTAGATTAGTGCCTACTGGGGTCGCTGGCGCCGGGTACCGGTCGCGTGATTGATAGCGTTAGAATTTATACAGATGGCGCGTGTCGCGGGAACCCCGGTCCGGGCGGTTGGGGGGTCCTGTTGCAGTTTGGGAGTAACGAGAAAGAACTATGGGGCGGCGAACGGGAGACAACGAATAATCGTATGGAAATGATGGCGGCTATAAAGGGATTGGAATCCTTAAAGAAAACCTGCCGCGTTATGATGTTTACCGATTCGAAATATCTGTTACGCGGAATTACCGAATGGATGCCGGGTTGGAAAAAGCGAGGTTGGATCACAGCGTCAAAAAAACCGGTTAAGAATGATGATTTGTGGAAGAGCTTGGATATCTTGATTCAGAACCATGAAATCGATTGGACTTGGGTGCGCGGGCATTCCGGTCACCCGGGTAACGAACGTGCAGACCAGCTGGCAAATCGCGGCATCGATTCATTGGAGAATTAGCCAAAAGATAGCGAAGTTTAACCTAAGTTCGTCGGTGGCAGAGGGAGTTAATCAATGCCTATTAAACATAGCGGGTAACAATTAATGCGACAGATTATCTTAGATACAGAAACGACTGGGCTTAGCCCTGAAGATGGGCACCGAATAATTGAAATCGGGTGTGTCGAATTGGTCAATAGAAAATTGACGGATAATCGGTACCACGTCTATTTGAATCCGGATCGGGAAATTGATGCTGGTGCCATTGAAGTGCACGGGATTAGCAACGAATTTTTGGCGGATAAACCTAGATTCGAAGCTGTGGTTGAGGAGTTTTTGGGTTTCGTCACCGATGCGGAACTGATTATCCATAACGCACCATTCGATGTTGGCTTTTTGAATCATGAATTGTCTTTGTGTAATCACCATTGCGTGATTGAAGAATGTTGCGCGGTAATTGATACATTGATCCTAGCGCGCAAAAAACATCCAGGGCAACGTAATAGTTTGGATGCATTGTGCAAACGATACGGAATCGATAATAGTCATAGGGAATTACACGGCGCGCTATTAGATGCTGAGATTTTGGCCGATGTTTATCTGGCCATGACCGGCGGACAAATTTCGCTGTTGACCGATGAGCAGGAAATATCTGGAAAGGATGATAATGGAGCGGTGCGAAAAATTGCGATAGATCGACCTGAGCTTAAAATAATTTATTGTAATTCTGAGGAAAATATCGAACATCAAAAATATTTGGAAATCATTGATCGTGCTAGCGCTGGAAAATGCCTATGGATGGACAAAATGGAAGGTTGAATATTGACCTACAAAACCAGTAGCAGGACGTGGCTGAATCCTGTATTCTTATTCGTTCGCGCAGGAGAGGTGGCTGAGTGGTCGAAAGCGGCGGTCTTGAAAACCGTTGAGGGTTTGTAGCCCTCCCAGGGTTCGAATCCCTGCCTCTCCGCCATCGACCAAACCTTTGTATAGAACCGCTAGCCATGATCCATGTGTTATTAGTGGATGATCATGAGCTCGTTCGGACCGGGATTGAGCATCTCTTAAACAAAACGAATGGTATTTCCGTGATCGGGGTCGCCAGTTCGGGAGAAGAAGCAATCGAACGTGTCGCCGAGCTCGGTCCGGATGTCGTACTTATGGACATCAACATGCCAGGGATAGGTGGGATAGAAGCCAGTCGTAAGATCTATCAGAAATTTCCGGACATAAAGATCATCGCCTTAAGCGTCCACGATGATGGACCGTTTCCACATCATTTGCTGCGTGTTGGTGCGCATGGTTTTATTTCAAAAAGCTCACCGGTTGCCGAAATGGTCAACGCGATCCAAATTGTCCATCGGGGAAAACGCTACTTATGCACCGAGGTTGCCAACAAGTTAGCGCTGGCATCCGTACCGGGTAACCTGGCGTCACCGTTTGAACAGTTATCCCAGCGTGAAATGCAGGTTGTTATTCTGACATTGCAAGGTAAATCGATTCAAGAAATCGCTGATATGCTGTTGATCAGTCCTAAAACCGTTAATACCTACCGCTATAGAGTTTACGAGAAACTTTCGGTGAAAAACGATGTGGAACTGACCCGACTAGCGATTCGGTATAATCTTATTGATGATTCGACGGGTTAATGACCCAAAAGGTCGCTATATTCGAGTTAAAGTTATTTTTGAGTGCGGATTTTGGAAACGCGCTGTCGGTTATCTCGTACGGTCTCAACCAAGCAGTTTCCGTCGGAATGACTGGCTTGAATATCGTACATGAGTTAGACTCTCGCCCCTGTTAAGCCCGGGTGGCGAAATTGGTAGACGCAGGGGACTTAAAATCCCCCGGTTATTGCAACCGTGCCGGTTCGATTCCGGCCCCGGGCACCATATAAAACAAATGATTACATATAATTTGGTAAGCTTCAGAAACACTGAAAAAGCCATTTGGTCCATATTTGGTCCACCTTGAAATTAAAGGGTTGATATGGCTACTTTTCAAAAACGAATTGGTCCAAATGGTCCACGTTGGCGCGTTCGCGTTCGCGTGAAAGGGCACCCAATACAAACCAGAACTTTCGATAGAAAAACAGACGCCACATTCTGGGCTTCCAAGATTGAATCTGATCTGCGGCGAGGTAAACACGTTCCGAATCGAAAGGAACTCGAACGCACATTAACAGAAGCTATCGACCGCTATATTTCGGAAGAATTACCGACAAAAAAACGAAACAAGGATAAGCGCCATGTAATTACCCGACTAAGCTGGTGGAAAGGTCAAGTTGGGTCGTATACGTTAGTCAGTCTCACTCCTGAGGTAATTTTAGATCATAAAAAACGGTTTCTTGCCGTTGTTAAAAACCGAAATGGTAACCCAATAGCACCCGCTACCATCAACAGATATTTGGCGACGCTGTCAGCAGTACTTAAAACAGCTAAAAACGAATGGCATTGGATTGAACGAAACCCGATAAGCAACGTTTCTAAAGGGGATGAGTCTACAGGTCGAACACGGTTTTTATCTGAAGTTGAACGAAACCAACTTTTGGAAGCCTGTAAAGCCAGCAAATCCAAATTTCTCTATCCCGTTGTTGTTTTAGCGCTTTCGACCGGTATGAGAAAGGGTGAAATTCTAAATCTAACATGGGATTGTGTTGATCTGAAACGTGAAAAGATACTAATCAAAGACTCGAAAAATTCTGAGCAGCGCACGGTCGGCTTATCTAGCCATGCTTTAGACCTTGTTGTTGAATTATCTAAGGTCCGGCGAATCGATTCGAATTTTGTATTTCCAGGGAGAGGAATGAAACCGGCGGATATCGAGGCGGCCTGGCAGGGAGCACGTGAACAAGCTGAATTGAAGGATTTCAGGTTTCATGATCTAAGGCACAGCGCAGCGTCTCAATTCTTAGAAAGTGGCGCAACGTTGGCTCAATTGGCAGAAATCCTAGGGCATAAAACATTGCAGATGGTTAAACGTTACAGTCATCTTAGTGATGAACACGCGGCTGGGTTGGTTGAACGTATGAACGAGCGGGTATTTGGGGATGGATAGCTGGAAAATCAGATGTTTCAATGAACATGATGTTGATAAAGCGAAAAATGGCGATATTGAAACTGCGAAATTTTTAGCTCGATGTGCGTCAGACTGCCTAGTTAACGATACCCAGATGCCGGATTCGTTGCGCGATTACATAAGTGAATGTTTATCGAATGTCGCTAGTGGGCAAGATCCGATCGAAGCTCTCAATATTAAGCAAAAACCAGGACCAAAGCCAGCTAATAACCGCAATAGAGATTTAAAAATGGCAATGGCTGTTCGAAAATTAATTCTCGAAGGATACACTCTGAAAGGTAATAACAGCTCAGATGGTGCATTTGATATTGTCGGCAAAAGATTTCATAAATCGAGAAATACCGTTGCAAAAATATACAAAAGATGGCGAAAACCGATTGAAGAAACGGAAGATGGATTAATAGCCCTTGGTATCAGCCCAAGTGATTTTGATCAATACATGGGCTGAGGGTACCTATTAATCGATAATTAAGTATCATGACTAAAGTACGTATCAGATTCTAAGATCGACAGTAACGTGCAATTAAGCACAATTGCTGTGAGGTTTTAGAATGTCAAGAACCCTTCTTAGAATTTCAGATTTTTGCCGGAAACACCATTGTTTTTCAGAATCGCAAATGCGCTGGATGCGATTTTGCTCAAAACCCGGCAGAAAAAACTCTCGTGGGCAATCCATAGAGACCAACGGCTTTGCTCCCGCTTTTTTAGTAATCGGTGGCTCGATATTCATTGACGAAGACAGATTTTTCGAAATCGTCGATGAGCAAAACCGCGAGTCTGCCGCATGAAACGATTGCCACCTTATGCGAGGCCACTGGCAGAGCGCCAGAAATTTACAAATTTGCCGTTTTTGGTGATTGTCTGTATCGGCCAAGATTGTTGGAATCGCGCGAAAAAATGGAACCAGTGTCCAAATGATATCTGCGCGTTAACTCTTCCAGACGGTCAACTGTCGGAAGGATACGTTTGGCCCGTGGCCCATTGTCAAATTGTCGTCGAATGGAATACCGGCCCATCAGAACCGCAAATTATCCAATTAGTTGAGACCTTGTTTAGGTATGCTGCGGAATCTGTAACCGTGCACCCTTTGATCACCAATATCGAGCAACCGATTTGGGAATACGATTTAGAAAAGCCGGTCGGTAAACGTTGGCAACAAACCCGCGAGACTATGCGCACCTATTACCCAAGTGAGGTGACTGCAAATGTTGCCTGAAACACTACCCAATCGAAAGTCGGTATGGGAAAAGCCGTCGTTTAAAAGGGTTGATGACCCTGCAAGGGTAATCGCGGTTTTGGCTGGTTTAGATCCGGTTGAATATGATTCTATCCGTGAGAAACAAGCAAAAAGCCTAAATATCCGAGTTTCGACTTTAGACACCGAAGTATACAAACTTAGACCTCGTGATCCCGAATTGGATAATTCGTCATTGGTTGAAGAATTTGAGCCGTGGTATCACCCTGTTGAAATCACGGATCTGCTTGATAGCGTGTGCAGCCTATTAAATAAGCACGTAGTTTTACCCAATGGAGCGGCAACGGCTTTAACGCTGTGGATCGCGGGAACGTATGTCTATGATTCGTTTCGAATCTGGCCGAAACTAACGATTACCAGCCCCGAAAAGCGATGCGGTAAAACAACGTTACTTGAAGTGTTATCGGCGCTTTGTAATCGTGCGTTGGTTGCGTCAAATATCTCGCCAGCAGCGGTTTTTCGAGTCATTAATAGGTGCACACCGTCATTGCTTATCGATGAAGCAGATACGTTCCTGAATAACAATGATTTGCTACGGGGTGTCATAAATTCCGGACACACCAAGTCAACAGCATTCGTCATCCGAACAACTGGCGATGATCACGAACCCGCCAAATTTTCGACATGGTGCCCGATGGTGATTTCGATGATTAAATTGCCACCAGATACAATTCTTGATAGGTCAGTCGTCATACAACTTAGACGAAAGTTACCCGGAGAATCAACGCAAAAGATAACACAAACACTCGTAGAGGATTGTCAGATCATACGAAGGAAATTCGCTCGCTGGTCGATTGATTTATCTACGACATTGAAAAATGTTAACCCTGCATTACCGAAATGCGGCAACGATCGTGCATTAGACAACTGGACCCCGTTATTTGCTATCGCCGAATCATCCGACCCAGGTTGGATTGATAAAACACACAGTTCGTTTGGTCTGTTAGTCTCAACCGACGATGACGACGCGATTGGACCAATGATTCTCAAGGATATTCAATCGATCTTCGAAGTAAAAAACAAATCAAATATTTTTACGGCCGAATTGGTCGACGAATTAGTCGCATTAGAAGATCGCCCATGGTGTGAATGGAAGCATGGAAAACCGTTAACGCAAAACACGCTTTCACGACTTTTAAAACCGTTCAAGATAAAATCTCAATCAATCAGAATCGGTACAATTGCCAAGCGCGGATATTACAAAAAATCATTCCAAGACTCATTTGATCGTTACCTTTCCCTGGAAACCTCGTTTCAAAGTGCCACACCGCCACAACCCAGCAATCATGCGGCCTACAGCCGAAATCAAAGTGCCACACAAAAGGATCATGTGGCACTTATAAAATCGCTACAGCCCACGGATGACAAGGGTTGTGGCAGTGTGGCACTTCAAAACCCCATATATGGAGAAGGAAGCATACCTAACAGCAAAAACCCGGAGGCTTTTTGATCATGGTCGCTCAAGAAATAATCAGATCCGCTTCAGAACTTGGTGTTGAATTCCATATTGAAGGACCAAACTTGATAGCCACGCCGGGAGGAAAATTAACTGACCCGTTGCGCGCTGAAATTCGACAACATAAACCAGATTTGATCCGGCTGTTAACAACCGGAAATACATCAACAGACATTACCGAAAGCTTAGAAAAAGCTTGCCAAGGTTTGGCGTTAAAACCTCAACAACTCTGGCGGTTTTTATCGCTGGGAGATATCGCGGATGTTGGAGACGGATTGATTGATTTCGACACGTTGCGTGCATACGCACGTCGTTGGAGCGAGCATCCGCATCTTGTGCCGGTCGGCAACAACAGGCCTTATCCGCAGTCAACCGATAAGAGCGATGCATGAACTCTTGGCATCGATTCAACAAATGCGTAATGAAAAAACGAATTGATGGGAGGGGGTATGTTTTTATCTAAAGCCGTCCTGCCGGAGAACGACGCATTACCTTTTCTTACACACCGTCAAAATTGAGATTTTTTAAAATAGCGAGGATTTATAATTATGCGAGGCAGAAAACCAAAGCCAACCCATCTCAAAGTGTTGCAAGGCACTTCCCGAAAAGACCGTACAAACGTGGATGAACCGAAGTTCATGAAACCAAAGGTAATGCGCCCGCCTCCCTGGCTTGGTGCGCACGGAAAAAAAGCCTTCAAGGTATTGTCAAAAATGTTAACTGAGGCGGGCATACTTCGGATTTCTGACCGGATGGCCCTGGAAATTCTGTGTGCAAAATATGGAGAATTTATGGAAGCAACCGCGATTATCGAATCGGAAGGGTCACATTACGTGATGCCAAGTGGCCAAAAACGTGTTCATCCAGCCATCAAGATTCGCAGCGACGCGCAGATTCAGCTAAGACAGTTCATGACTGAATTCGGCCTGACACCTTCGAGTCGGAGCCGTGTTTCGGTCATCGACGTAACCGGCGTTCAAGACCCGTTGGAAGCTTTTATCAATCGCAAGAATGACCAAGCCCTATATGTCAGGCTAGTTGTCGCTTTTTCTTTTTCCCCCATGGGGGAAATTTTTTAGGAGAAGCGAGATGACAACAAGATATACGAAAGCGTTCAAAGAACAAGCAATCGAAAAAGTATTGCAAC
>Ga0209992_10000442_pt1 | contig 55448 bp, 45 predicted proteins | sample 2SBtaG_2_FD_182564 | JGI IMG/M metagenome (GOLD analysis project Ga0209992, IMG submission 182564) | Deep subsurface microbial communities from Kolumbo volcano to uncover new lineages of life (NeLLi) - 2SBTROV12_ACTIVE470 metaG (SPAdes)... | ecosystem: Environmental > Aquatic > Marine >... | reverse complement strand
ATGCGATTAACAAGGGAAATTGGACATTCTCAGTCAAGTGATGATGCCTAAGGCATCAGGGTTGAGGCGTTCAACCCACCTATAAAAACCAATCTCACCCGGCAATCGCCGGGTGAGTTGTTTGCGGCCTAAACAGCGCAGCTCGGTAAACGCTTTTGAAATTCTGTGAAGACTACTCTATGCTAGATACAATCACTAGCCAACCCAAATACCCCCGTGCAATTTCTTCAGCGGCGCCGGTTCCGTCATTACTAAAGATATCCCCGATAATGCCGTCGCCGCCGGTAACCCCGCTAAAGTTATTAAAGCTCTTTAGTTTTAATTCAAGACGATTTACAGTCGCAAAAAGTATAGTGTTTTAGTCGAGGTGACTCACACGAAATTTATGTTACTAAAAGGATGCCTAGGAGCGTTAAATTCGATCTAAAATATGACTATCGCCATTTGCGCCATGACCAACCATGGATCTTGCCATGTTCACGAACGTCTACCGCGGTAAAATCACGGCTGGAATGTCCAGTGTAAACTTGGCGCGGTCTTCCAATTTTTAGGCTATCGCCACTGATCATTTCTTTCCAGTGTGCTATCCATCCGACGGTTCTACCAATTGCGAATATTACAGTAAACATATTGGTTGGAACGCCCATAGCTTTTAGAATAATGCCGGAATAAAAGTCGACGTTAGGATAAAGCTGCTTTTCGGTAAAATAATCGTCGTTAAGTGCAATATGTTCCAATTCAAGCGCGATATCCAAGAGCGGGTCGTTTTCAATACCTAATTCGTTCAGCACATTGTCACAAGCGCCTTTTAGTACGCGAGCGCGTGGATCGTAATTTTTGTAAACCCTATGTCCGAATCCCATTAACCGGAACGAGTCGTCCGGATCTTTCGCTCGCTCGATAAATTTAGGGATTCCGGACACATTGCCGATTTCTTCCAACATCTTTAATACGGCTTCGTTCGCGCCACCGTGAGATGGACCCCATAATGATGCCATTCCTGCGGCGATACAGGCAAACGGGTTAGCGCCAGAGGAACCGGCTAAACGAACGGTGGAAGTTGACGCATTTTGTTCATGGTCGGCGTGCAGGATCAGAATTTGATCCATCGCTTTGGCCAATACCGGGTTAACTTCCGATTTTTCGGTAGGTATCGCGAACATCATGTTGAGGAAATTTTCAGCATAATGTAGCTTGTTATTGGGATAAATGAACGGTTGTCCTAATGCATATTTGTATGCATAAGCACCGATTGTTGGCATTTTCGAAATCAGCCGGTGGCAAGCATTCATCCGCTGTTTGGGGTCGGTTATATCGGTTTTATCATGGTAAAAGGCTGATAACGCGCCCACAACTCCGATCATGAATGCCATTGGATGTGCATCTCTGACAAAGCCTTTGAAAAAGCTTGTCAGCTGGTCGTGCAACATCGTATGGGTCGTAATGACTTGGTCAAACTCCGTTTTTTCCTCGGGTGAGGGTAGGTCGCCGTAAAGCAGTAGGTAGCAAACATCGAGATAATCGCTACTTTCGGCCAAATCTTCGACAGCATAGCCTCGGTACAATAAGATCCCTTTGTCACCGTCGATATAGGTGATATTGGATTCGCACGATGCGGTCGAGGTAAATCCCGGGTCAAAGGTAAACAAGCCAGCTTGACCGTACAACTTACGTGTGTCGATAACGCTAGGACCCTCGGTTCCTGTAAGTCCGTCCATTTCATACGAATTACCCGTTTTATTGTCAGTAACGGTAAATCGGTTCGGTTCAATGATTGGTTTTGAGACTGAATTTTCCGTCATCGCTACATAACTCCAATTTTATCGTGAAATATTTGCTATAAAGCTATTTCGTTGTTGTTAGGGTATTTGCTACGTTTTTTAGGATGACATGGGCCACAAATGCTGATAAATGTCGCCATCCCCTTTAGATTTGTTTCTTATGTTTCGTATAGTGTGGAAACTATAGGTGGGATTGTAGAAAATTTTGCAATCCAATCTTGTCAATTAGTTGTATTTGGGTTTCTAGCCAATCGATATGTTCCTCTTCGCTTTCCAGAATGGTTTCGAATATCTCCCTGGAAACGAAATCCTTGACAGCTTCACAATGTAATACTGCTTCGCGTAAAAGTGGGCATGCTTGCTCTTCCAATTTCAAGTCGCATTGCAACATTTCTTGGGGGTTTTCACCTATCATAAGGCGTCCCAATTCCTGTAGGTTTGGCAACCCTTCCAGAAACAAGATGCGTTCTATCAAACGGTCGGCATGTTTCATTTCGTCTATCGATTCGGCATACTCGTGTTCTCCCAATTTATCGAGCCCCCAATTCTTGTACATTCGTGCGTGCAGAAAGTATTGATTGATAGCTGTTAGTTCGTTGGCCAATGTGCGGTTCAGGTATTCAATTACTTTGCTGTCGCCTTTCATGACTTGCTCCGGTAAAGTGTTTTTGTGGAATATGCGAAGATTAGAAAATTAATGTTGCCTTCAAATTCCCATATTGCTTAATGTCATCATAATTTCATTTAATACACCGGTGATCCGAGGATGTGAAACTTCAAAATAAGTCAATGATTCGGATAGGCCATCAGTGAGAGATTGATGATGAATTGTATCTTCGGGGCGCTCCAATTTGAGTTCAAGTTTTTCAACCAATTCTTCGAGTCGGGCCTTGGACTCTTTTTCCTCAATTGATAAGTTGTCAATTTCCTCGCGAAGTGCTTTAAGGGTTTCTTGTAATTTTTCGTTCATCGCATTAGCTTCCGATATCGATTCTTGATATGTCTATTCTATCAGTGCAGTAATCTATTTTGCACGCGGTGCGATGGATATAAGTCCGATACCGGTCGTAGATCGATATTAACAGGTTAAGATGATGCTACCGCTAAATTATTAATTCAGTGTGTCAAGCTCTAATGGAAAGGTTAAAAACATCGTTACGTGCCAGAGCAGACAATGATGCTTCACAATCGACAAATGCAATGGATGCTGAGGCGTGGTTGAAGGCTCAGGCGAGCCAAGTAAATAATGCTATTCGTTGGTGTGTATTCGGTCGGGTTTGCGATGGTATCGGTTTGATCGCTCAATTGGCTTTGGTTGCGATGATAGTTTCGTCGGCGGTGACGGACGGTGGCAGTTTGGCGCAAATTTACTATCCATCCGCTGGATTGGTGATACTGTTCATTTTTCGATCATTATGTTCCTTTTATGCGGAAACCGCAGCCATATCTGCAGCGACCCAAGTGCGTCAATCTGTAAGAATCCAGTTAACTGCAAAAATAAATCAGTTGGGCCCCGGATTTCTCAAAACTCAAAATAGTGGAGAGCTATCCACCATAGTGGTCGAGCAAGTCGATGCATTACACGGTTTTTATGCGGATTATCTGCCCCAGCGCGGGACTGTATCGATACTTCCGTTTTTTGTGTTGATTGTCGCATTTTGGTTTGACTGGATCGTGGGGCTATTATTGCTGATTACTGGTCCGTTGATTCCTGTGTTCATGATCCTGGTGGGCGTAAGCACGGAAGCTGCGAGCCGAAAACAATTTGGTGCCTTACAGAGGATGAGCCGCCATTTTCTAGATCGACTACGCGGCTTAACCACGTTAAAAATATTCGGACAGGCCCATCGTGAAATAGACCGCGTTGCTCAGGTATCGGATGGATACCGTAAAGCCACGATGGAGGTGTTGCGTATTGCCTTTTTGTCTTCTGCGGTGCTCGAATTTTTTAGCGCTATAGCCGTGGCATTGATCGCAGTTTATGTCGGCTTAAGTTTACTGGGGTTGATCGATATAGGTCCTATGAATTCAGACAATTATTTTGCCGCGTTGTTTCTACTATTATTGGCACCGGAACATTTTATGCCGTTACGTCAATTGGCGGTTAACTATCACAGTAAAGCCGAAGCTATTGCCGCCGCGGAAGCAATTGTCCAAATATTGATGTTGCAGCAGGCGCAATCCCGCAATGTGGTACCGAGCGATAAAGGAATTTCTCGGTCTTTAGTACCCGCCGCAATCGAATTCGAAAAAGTTTGTAAGACTTTTTCAAACCGAAAAAACCCGGTTGTGCACGATCTAAGTTTCAAGGTTGAACCTGGCCAAGTTTGCGCCCTAGTTGGCCCAAGCGGTGCAGGAAAATCAACAGTAATTTCGATGTTGCTTGGGTTCGAGGCGGTGGACAGCGGGGCAATTTGGGTCTGTGGGAGAAAAGTCGCACAGAATAGAAGTATGTATTGGCCGGACATCGCCTGGCTTGGGCAGAGGCCCTACATATTCGCCGCTAGTTTGCGTGAAAATATTTCTATGTTCGATCCAGAAATTGATCCTGTAGGTTTAATGAATGCGGCGTCGGCTGCAGGAGTTTTGGATTTTTCTGATCGTTTTCCTGATGGGTTGGACACGCGCGTGGGGGAGCAAGGATACGGGTTGTCGGGAGGTCAGCGACAGCGTATTGCACTGGCTCGCGCGTTTATCAAGCAAGCGCCCATACTGGTTCTGGATGAGCCAACTTCGAATTTGGACTATGAAAATGCGGTTGCGATTCTGGATGTATTGGGAAATATGTTTTCCGGTCGCACAATCTTTATCGCTAGCCATAGCGATTTGGTGATTGAACGTTCCGATTACCAAGTGGTTCTGTAATTATTCGATTACTTATGTCGAGTTTTTTCTACATTGCCAGGTTGTTTCGCCATCAATTACTTTGGTTGTTAGGCGGGATAGCATTGTCGGTTTTGACCGCGTTATCGGCAATCGTATTGATGGGATTGTCGGGCTGGTTTATTACCGCAGCGGCCGTTGCAGCCATGACACCGCCGGCAATTGCGGTCGGATTCAATTTTATACAACCGGCTGCGCAAATAAGAGCACTGGCTATCATTCGGACTTTGGCGCGATACGCTGAACGACTGATAAACCATGATGTGAGCTTACGTCTTTTGAAGGACTTGAGGTGTTGGTTTTTTAAAAAAATGATTCCGGTGGTCCCAGCGAGTTTTGGTCGGTATCGGTCGGGTGACATACTGACTCGAATGACACGGGATATCGATGCGTTGGATGCTATTTATTTACAGGTGCTAGTTCCATCGGTAGTCGCGGCAATTATGGTTTGCGCAACGCTATATTATATTTTTGACTTTGCGCCGTTGATTTCTAATACAACGTTGGGTCTTTTATTGGTACCCGGATTGTTGCTACCGTATTTCGCATATAAGCGTACCGTGTCCAGCGCATGTAAATTGGCCAGGTTAAACGCTGATCTTAAATCGCTCGTTATAGATAATGCCCATGGCCTATCCGAATTGACAGTTTATGGTGCCGATCAACGATTCTTGAATGCAATCGAGTCAATATCCCAAGAATCTATTGATAGTCATCTTTACATGGATCGCTTGAAGCTACTTTGCTCGACGGTAACTGGTTTGATCAGGAACTTAGCACTGTTATTAACCTTAGTGATCGGGGTACACATGGTGGAAATACAATCATTGAGTGGACCCTATTTTGTAACGTTGCTGCTGTGTGTCTTGACGATGTTTGATTTTGTAGCACCACTTGCGTCGGCCTACCAGTCCTTGGCGCGAACGAAGGCTGCGGCAGCACGTATACACGCGATCGCAGAGTGGAGCAATGAGATTGAAAATTGGCCCCGGCCGTATGCAATAGATTTACCCAGGCATCTGGATATTAACATCGAAAACCTTAAATTTAGCTATTCCGGATTCGAGCTGCCTGTCTTAGAGCAATTCACCTTCAATATTCCGCAGGGTAGCCGGATTGCGGTGGTTGGCGAGAGTGGTACGGGCAAGACGACACTGCTCAATTTATTAATGAAATTTTACATACCAGATTCCGGCGTGATTCGGTTGGGTGGGATCGATATTACCGCTATGGATCAAGAAAAATTGATTGATAGTTTTGGACTGATGGCTCAGGATTCAAGACTTTTAGAATCGACGATCCGAGAAAACCTACTAATTGGCGACCCAAATGCAAATACAGTTGAACTAAATAAAGTATTGGAGCAGGTCGAATTGACCGATTTTGTTCGAGAACTTCCGAAAGGATTGGAAACCTGGGTCGGAGAAGATGGAGGCATGGTGTCAGGCGGTGAAAGCCGACGTTTATGCTTGGCTCGCGTAATCCTAAAAAATGCACCAATCTTATTGCTAGATGAACCTACCGACGGATTGGATCGTGAAACGGAAAAAAGGGTTTGGTCATCATTAGAAAAATTTATGATCGGCAAAACGGTTATTTTGGTCACGCACCGAACTACGGGGATAACATTGATGGACAATGTTTATAAATTGCGAAATAGCTGCATAGAGCACCAAATGAGACCCGATGAATATATTGCGCTTAGGAAATATAGTGGTTGAAGGATTGATTTTCCTGTTTTTTTGACTAAATACCTCTTCATTTTGCGATTTTTCCGGTGTAATGATCCCTGTAGATCGGACGCTGAAATTACATTACAGCCAACTATTCGAATTATTTTAGGTAGGCGAAATTGTGATCATGAGATATAATGAGAATCATTCTTAATAAGATATGCGATTTCGATTAATATTCATTCTTGACTAGTGTTTTGTTTGTATCATATTGGTTAGATGTCAGTGCTTTAAGCGTGGTTTTGGATGAATAGGATGTTGATATGGTTAGATTAAGTGTCTTAATCCTTCAAGTTGCTAACATTATAGGTTGATCAGCCTTTACCGATTCGGGAGAAAATATGCGATCTAGTTTCGATGCTAATTTACGGTCGTTTCCACTGAGTATGGCCAGCGAGGGCGAACCGTTGCGTATTGTTATGCATAAAGGTGGTACCGGTATGGATAGGCGTTTGACGTCTTTAGGGTTGCAAATCGATAGTAAGGTTGAAATCTTACAGCGTCTGGGTGGCTCATTGGTCGTAGCCGCAAACGATATCCGATTCGCGTTGGGTAGCGGTATGGCGCAGAAAATTATGGTCGTATCAGCTGATTAGGGCGTCCTTTGTGAAGTAATTCAGCGAAAATCCTTGTTTTGACTCAATCCTATGAATACCCATACCGTGCCTGATAATTTGCAAAATTTAGCTATCGGTGATTTGGGTCGAGTAGTAGGGTTTGATAAAACAGCAAAATCATTCCGTAGAAAATTATTGGCGATGGGATTGACACCCGGGGTAGAGTTTAGCGTGACCCGATTTGCGCCTATGGGCGATCCCGTAGAAATTAAAGTCAGAGGATTTGCGTTGAGTTTGCGCAAGGAAGAAGCGGCCGGGTTACTGGTTGAAAGGCTTTAGCGTGTGACTGAAAATTATACTATTGGGGTGGTTGGAAACCCAAATTGCGGTAAAACCACGTTGTTCAATGCACTGACGGGTGCGAAGCAGCATGTCGGGAATTGGCCTGGAGTCACGGTCGAGCAAAAAACCGGGCATTATGGTTTTGATGACTCCAATTACGAACTGGTTGATCTTCCCGGAACCTATTCCCTTGATGTTAGCGATGATGCTGTGTCCGTGGACGAGCAGATCGCGAGGGACTACATTGCGCGACGTGAAGCCGATTTAATTATTAATATCGTCGATGCATCAAATATCGAGAGGAATCTTTATTTGACATCCCAGTTGTTGGAAATGAAGGTCCCAATGCTGGTTGCGTTGAATATGATGGACGCAGCAGTAGAACGCGGTATGTCGATTGATATTGAAGCCTTGTCGTCCCGCTTGGGTTGTAGGGTCATTCCATTGGTAGCGGCTAAGTACCAAGGCGTTGAAAATCTAAAAAGCGCAATTTCGCAATCTCTTAAGAATCCATCGGTGCCGTCTCTAGACGTGACATATGATTCGGATTTGGAATCAGCTATAGCGCAATTGATGCCGTTGGTCGCGGTTGTCGCACAGCAGCAGAGCTGTGATACCAGGTGGTTGGCGTTAAAACTACTGGAAGAGGATAATTTAGCGCTTCGATTGATTGATGCTATCGATACCAAACAAATTGATCAATTGCGTGCCGAGGTGGAGGAATCTCACGGTGACGATATCGATATTGCTGTAGCCGATGGCCGCTATACCTTTGTTAATTCCGTTGTACAGGCATCAGTACGCAAATCCGCGCAATTGAAGCGGAGTACCTCTGATAAGATCGACCAGGTGGTTTTGAATAGAATTTTCGGTATCCCGATTTTTCTGTTCGTCATGTATTTGATGTTCATGCTTACGATCAACTTCGGTAGTGCCTTTATTGATTTTTTTGACCAATTCGTCGGTGCATTTTTGGTTGATGGCTTGGGCCACCTGCTGGGTCTGTTCGATGCGCCCGGATGGTTAAGGTTTCTGTTGGCAGACGGAATTGGTGGTGGTATTCAAGTGGTTGCTACGTTTATTCCGGTCATCGGATTTTTGTATTTATTTTTGTCTGTTCTGGAGGATTCGGGCTATATGGCTAGAGCCGCGTTTGTTATGGATCGATTTATGCGTTTCATAGGCTTGCCCGGAAAGGCATTCGTGCCCTTATTGGTTGGGTTTGGCTGTAACGTTCCGGCGATTATGGCAACCCGGACCATGGAGCATCAGCGCGACCGCGTGATGACGATTATGATGAACCCATTTATGTCCTGCGGAGCGCGGTTGCCGGTTTATGCATTATTTGCCGCGGCTTTCTTTCCGGTTGGTGGACAGAATCTAGTGTTTGGCTTGTACCTGATCGGAATTGCGGTTGCGGTCATTACCGGATTGATCATGAAGAACACGGTATTTCAAGGCGATAGCACACCCTTTGTTATGGAATTACCGGCCTATCATTTACCCACATTAAAGGGCATATTATTGCGAACCTGGGATCGATTGAAAACCTTCTTATTTCGAGCTGGCAAGGTCATTGTGCCTATGGTAGTGGTATTGAATTTCTTGAATGGAATGGGTACAGACGGCAGTTTTGACAACGAAAACAGTGATCGTTCTGTACTGAGTGAGGTCGGCCGCACTATAGCCCCAGTGTTTGAGCCTATGGGTTTAGATAAAGAAAATTGGCCTGCGACGGTGGGGATTTTCACCGGCATTTTGGCTAAAGAAGTTGTCGTTGGAACGCTTGACGCACTGTATAGCCAAATGGCATTGGATGCGGATTCAACGGTAAGTAGTGAAAGGCCGCAAGAATTCGACCTAGGTTCCAGTTTGGCGGATGCATTCAACACAATCCCGTCGAACTTAATGGAAGTAGCTTCGAGCTTAACGGATCCTTTGGGTTTGGATATTGGTGATGTCAGTGATACCCAGGTTGCGGCAGATTCTCAAGAAGTTGTCGCCGGAACCTTTGCGCAAATGCGCGAGAGATTCGATGGCCAGGCGGGGGCATTTGCGTATCTTTTGTTTATTTTGCTGTATTTTCCATGTGTTGCGGCGACCGCTGCGGTATTTCGTGAAACCAATATGGGGTGGACTTTATTTGTCGCGTCTTGGACAACCGGGCTGGCTTATATGGTGGCAACGATTTTTTACCAGGTCGCCACTTTTAGACGGCATCCCTCATATTCAGCTGCATGGATCGGTGGATTGATCATCGCATTTGCCACAGTCGTTCTGGTACTAAGGCTTTATGGGCGTTACAAAGAAACCGCGGAGCGAGATTTAATAGCCGACGTATGAGCCATGCTACTCAGTGAACTCAGAGATTATCTTAGGTTAAACAGGCGCGCCTTACTAGCGGATATGTCGAATCGTTTTGACATGGAACCGGATGCAATAAGAGGTATGCTGCAAAAGTGGATCCGTAAAGGCAAGGTACGAAAAATGTCTGGGGATTCGTCGTGTTCTACGGGTTGTTGCAAATGTGATCCTGCTACGCTTGAACTTTATGAGTGGATTGAATAAAGCATTTCCGGATGTCAACTTGACGAAGTGGGGCATTAAGTAAACGTCACGATACGGATAAAAATGTGAATCGCGTGAATAACTCGATAGAGGTGGTACGCGTAGATTGCATGAGTAAGGGTTAATTCCAGCTCGGAATTTTAAGCATGTGGTTAGTCCAACAATGGTTGCTCATCAATGACTCGGTGTGTGGCAATACCCATCCGACAACAGCACCGTTATACTCAAGGCCATTGTATTTAAGCTTGGGTGAAAAAAATTAGATACCAGTAACCTTGAGCAGCATTTATTGTTCGCTGGATTTGAGCGATTGAATTCCGGTTGCAAAGAATTGGCTGCGTTTTCGGTATCTGATTCAAAATGGTGGATTCGATTCGGTGGTGACGGTTGGGATAACCTATTGTGAGTCGGTAGATGTTTGTTTTCCTGATGAAGTATCTATATATCTTGATCCCTCCGATCGAATTGTAAAAATTAGCGATTTGACTACGGATCTTAAACGAATTCGTATACCACCGATATCGTTGGGGCGCGTCAGGATAGGTAGTAATGGGACTCGGTCACGGGTAAATCTTGATGAGATTTCTACACATTTTGTTGACGCGGTAATCGCCGTCGAAGATAGAAGGTTTTTTAACCATATCGGCATCGATCCACGTCGAATGGTTGCTGCATTTTGGGAAAATCGTAAAGCGGGAAAAATTGTTCAATGTGGCAGTAGGATTACTCAACAATTGGTAAAGAATTCTTTTTTGAACGCCGAACCAACCTACGCCCGAAAAATTCGCGAATGCGTATTGGCGTTCATGCAGGAAATAAAGTACAACAAACAGCAAATCCTCGAAGAATATTTGAATCGAATATATTTTGGCAGGGATGCGAACACATCGATCCATGCATTGCACGGACCGCCTCAAATCAATCGCGAATACGCGGGGTGTTATTGCCAGATTTCGTGCGCGACTTGAAATTATCTTTATTTTGAATTCGTGGCTGTTCTAGTCGACACCTGAAATTTGACCTAATTCCGTGCGACATTACAGAATGTAATAAAAAACGTTCTTAACGAGATTACTGACGCAAAATTGAGGGGAATTTGAGTCTACGTTTCCGATTGAATAGTTTGATCGTCATCGTTCTGTTTGCGATAGTACTGGCGGGCGGTAGTTTGGTGATCGTTAATGCCCGGCACTCGGTGTCTAACGAAATTGACTCTTCGCTCAATTTGGCCGTGGGACTGATAGACTATGAGCTTTCTAATAAAACAATATCCGACAAGGATCTACGCGATTGGACGGTTCATCTGCGTCGTTTAGAGCGTTCTCGTCACCTGAAGATTAATATTCAGAATCCGCTAAAGGACCAGCTTCCGGTCAAAACGGTTAATTTAATCAATACATTTTCCGGGGTGCCAAGTTGGTTTATATGGGCGGTTGCGCCTCAACCTGTCCGCATCGCAAAGGCTATTTCATTATCCGATGGCCGTGATGTCAATTTGGTAATTCAAGCTTATCCTTACGATGAAATCACCGAGGCTTGGGGTGAGGCGCGGGTATTTTTTTTAACAATATTGTTATTTGCAGGATTGATCTGTGCATTGGTGACATTGACCGTGGAGCGTGCGTTTAGGTCCGTATCCCAGATTCTAGCTGGTTTGGACAAAATAGAAAAAGGGGTCTTCAATGAGCCATTGCCGGATTTCTCGCTGAGTGAAATGACCCGAATTGCCAAAGCAATTAACCACACAGCCTTTGCATTGGATAAGGCGCATAATGAAAACAAGGCATTGACACAACATTCTTTGGAAATACAAGAACAAGAACGGCAATATCTAGCGCAGGAATTACATGACGAATTTGGACAATCTCTAAGTGCCATTAAAGCGATCGCTGTGTCATTGAAAGCGGGTAATCCTTCTAGGCAACGATTATCGTCGATCAATGCTATAGCTCAAAGTTGTGATCATATGTTTTCAGCCTTGCGCACTATTATGCGTCGATTGCATCCTATGATTCTCGACGAGCTGGGCCTGCATGCTTCGTTGGAAGACATGATTCAAGTATGGCCTGGACATAGCCAAGGACATCAGATCGATTTTGAATGCGATCAACGCGTTGAAGGATTCTCAAAGAACGAAAAGATTCAAATATTCAGAATAGTTCAAGAATGTTTGACGAATATCGTGAAGCATGCCAATGCCAGCGAAGTCCATGTAAGCTTAAAGATAGTGAATGACTCAGCCGATCCAATTTCTACGGCAAATGCCATTAGTAATGAAAAATTGTTACGTCTTAGAGTTGTTGATAATGGTATCGGTTTTAAGCTTGAGACGCAGTCGCGTGGCTTTGGATTATTGGGTATACGGGAGCGGGTCGAAAGCTTGGACGGTGAGTTGGTATTACATACTAATCCCGGCGAAGGTTGTTGCGTCAGTATAGACATTCCGGTTAAGCGGGAGACAATACAATGCAAAGAATAGTAGTGTTGCTCGTAGACGATCATGCCGTCGTACGAGCGGGTTATCGCTTGTTACTGACGCAATCGGACAGAATAGGTAAGCTGTACGAAGCGCCATCCGGTGAGGTCGCATGCCAGATGTATGTACAGCATAATCCAGACGTCGTGGTTATGGATTTGTCTATGCCCGGTATCGGCGGTTTGGACGCGATCAGGCGTATTTGCGCGAGAGATACAAAGGCACGCATTCTGGTCTTCAGCATTCATGATGAATTGGTCTATGTGTCGAGGGCATTGGATGCCGGTGCAAAAGGATACATTAGCAAACGTAGCGCGCCGGAAATTCTAGTGGACGCTGTATTAGCTCTAGCATCGGGAGAAGAATACATAGAGCCAGCAATCTCGCAACGCATGTCCCAACAAGCAGCAAAACCCCGTTCGGTCAATCTATTGGATAGCCTTTCAGGTCGCGAATTCGACGTATTCAGGTTATTAGCCAAGGGGTTGACGGTCCGCCAGATTTCGGAGGAATTGTGTCTAAGCTACAAAACGGTAGCGAATTATAAAACGACGGTGAAAGCCAAACTCAACGCTAATACCGGTGCTGATCTAGCCAGATTAGCCTACGAAAAAGCACTGATGTGACGATTGAGAACGGGGTCGACTATTGCGGGCATAATCCTTAAGCGTAGGAATTGGTAGAGATTATAAGATGAACCGATCGGGTGAACGCGAATAAATAGACGTTGGCGATTTCCAATTTACGCTGCAAACAGCGTAATTCAGGAAATTTTCCCATGTGCTTTTGCAATCTAATTTTCTATCATTTGTGCACGATTTAATCTGAGATTGTAACTGATGATAAGAATATTAATTCTCGTTCTGTATGTCTTCGCAGCGGGAGCATTGAATTGGAGTAGCGGCGCATTTGCGGCGGATCAGGATGAGTTGAACAGTCAATCTAATGGAAGCGAAGCAGTTCTGCTCCAAGATATGGAAATAATAGGCGTGACGCCGATCAGCGGAACCGGTTTGGCACCGGAAAAGATCCCGGCCAATGTTCAATCGGTAAATGCTGAGGATCTATCCCGCGCTCAAAGTTTGAATTTGCCAGAGTACTTAAATCGTAATTTGGGAAGCGTCAATATCAACAATGCCACCACTAATCCGTTTCAACCGGATGTGCGTTTTCGTGGATTCACCGCATCTCCATTGCTTGGTTTACCGCAGGGGCTATCAGTGTATGTGGATGGTGTGAGGTTTAACGAACCTTTTGGTGATACGGTTAATTGGGATCTGATTCCGAGCGGCGCAATCGAACAAATGAACCTTCATCCGGGATCAAATCCGGTCTACGGTCTAAATACATTGGGTGGCGCGATCTCAATCAATACCAAGACAGGATTTAGCGCGCCTACACACCAATTTAAAGGTTTGTACGGATCTTGGGAGCGGCATGATATCGAGCTGACAAGTGGAGCGAATGACGGGACATTTGGCTATTTTATTGATCTAAGAAATTTTGGTGAACAGGGTTGGCGCGACTTTTCCGATAGCAAAGTCAATCAGGGTTTTGGCACTTTCAGTTGGCGTGGTGATAGTGCAGAGCTCGATTTGAGCTTGGCGGGGAACGAAAGTGACCTGAATGGTAATGGAGCGGTACCCATTCAGCTCAATAATGTTGATTCTTCGGCGGTATTCACTCATCCAGATAATACCCGTACTGCATTATTTTTGGCGAGTATGAATGGCTTATGGCGGGCATCGGAACAAATAGAATTGTCGGGCAATACGTTTTATCGTCGAAATCGTATTAAAACATTTAATGGGGATGATAGCGATTTTGAAGAATGTGAATTAGCAGCCAACAACGGATTTTTGTGCGAAGAAGTAGATGGAAGCGAAGAAGTTGTAATAGATGTGAATGGAAATCCTGTGCCACAGAGCTCGGCCGTGGAAGGCGCGACCAATAATTTTAGCCAAACACACCAGGAAACCTACGGAGGGACATTACAATCAACTTTGTTTTACGACCTGTTCGGGATGGGCAATCAATTTATTGTTGGGGGAAACTATCAAAAAGGTGTGGTAAATTTTGAGTTTGATACGGCACTGGCATCACTTACACCGAATAGAGGGACGATTGGTAGCGGTATTCTGGTCGAAGAAAGTAGGGTCAGGTTGCATTCGCGGGTTCGAAATTGGGGTATATATCTGACCGACACACTGTCGGTAACCGAGGAGTTGGCCCTCACCTTGTCTGGTCGCTACAACCAAACCAAAATTGTGATGCAGGATCGATTTGGTACGGAATTGAACGGCGAACATTTTTATGAGCGTTTCAATCCTGCTGCCGGGTTGACCTATTCTTTTTTTCCACAATTGACCGTTTATGGTCGATATAGCGAATCTTCGCGCGCACCGACGCCAGTGGAACTAAGCTGTGCCGATCCAGACGCGCCGTGCAAATTACCCAATGCTTTTTTGTCAGACCCGCCGTTGAAACAAGTTGTCGCCAAGACTTGGGAGGCTGGATTTAAAGGGGGCATTGACGATCTCTTGGGTGCAGATGTGCAATGGAATGCCGGTTATTATCATACGATCAATAACGATGACATCCTATTTATCAGCGCCGGCAATCTAACCAATGAAGGCTTTTTTAGTAACGTCGGGACAACCCGCCGGCAAGGACTTGAAATTGGTGCGATCGCACTATTTGATGAATTGTTCAGTGATATTGATCATTGGCGTTTCGGATTGAACTATTCGTATATTGACGCGACCTTTCAGACTCCTTTCATCGCAACGAGTCCAAATAATCCATCTGCAAACGCCAATGGGCAGACTATTGTGCGTAAAGGCAACCGTCTTCCCGGTATTCCGGAGCATTTGCTGAAATTAACAACAGATGTGACGCTTTGGGAGCAGCTTTCGTTTGGCATCGATATGTTATTCAATAGTGACCAGTATTATCGTGGAGATGAGGCGAACCTAAACGACCGACTCGATGCTTATGTTATTTTTAACCTGCGCGCTGAGTATCAGATCAATGATCATATTGCGTTGTTTGGCAGGTTGGACAATCTGTTCGATCGGGATTATCAGACGTTTGGTTTGTATGGTGAAGCTGACGAGGTATTGGGCGCTGCGTTTAATAATCCGCGATTTATTAGTCCCGGATCACCGAGGGCGGGATGGTTAGGAATCAAACTTACTTTGTAATAAAGGTTTCAAAAACCGCTTAGAATAGGGGTAACGAAGCGCATAAAAAAGCCCGCTAAATTAAGCGGGCGTTTTATAGTTTTTTTATTTTTCGTTTCGTTACTAACCGACTCTTCGACGAGTTGCGATCTATAACTTTATTTTAGTTATTATCTTTATATTGCTGCCCTTTATAAGGGCTTTTCCTCCTCTTGGACGATTCTTTAACCGCGTTCTTTCCCTAGAACTGTCGGAAGATTTTAATGAAAATTCACACAATGTCCACAAATATTTGCCGATTGTCGAAGAAACCAGTTTAGCTAGGTTCGAAGCTACTTACTTCGAGGGATACCCTAGAGATGCATTCTGAGTTGAGTACCTACGACATTTATGAGCGGCGCGGGAAAGTGAATTGAAGAAAAAATAATATACAATAGTCGTGTCAAACGAGAACCCATTTATGTTGAGGATAGTCGTCGTCACATGCTAGCAAAAATCATATTCGGTACTCGATTCGGGGACCTTTTTCGGTTATCACTGCTGTGCGCCGGTTTGTTGGTCAATACGGCGAACCTGCACGCGGATAGCTCCACGATAGACATTCGCATTGGCTATTTGAAACTGCAGGCAAAGCCTCCAGCCGCCTTGTCGAATTTGGACCCGGTTCCAACAGATTTGGGAGTGGCGGGGCTTCGATTGGCGATTGCGGATAACAATACGACAGGACAATTCACCCACCAGAAATTTATTTTAAAGGAAGTGATCGTGGGAGCCGGTGGAGGTGTGGTCGGTGCATTCAACGCGCTAACGGCAGAAAAATATAATTTTGTTGTTGCAAGCTTGCCCGTTGAATTGATACGCCAGCTCGCGCCTATCGCCAAAGCCAAGAATTTAATGGTGTTCGATGTTCTGACAAGCGACGATGAATTGCGCGTAGCTCAGTGCCATTCTAATGTGCTGCATTTGATGCCCAGTCGGGCCATGCGCGCCGATGCGCTTGCCCAGTATTTGTTCAAAAAAAATTGGCGAGATTGGTTTTTGGTGGTTGGCCCCGATGTTTCTGATCGATTGTACGCTACAGCGTTGAAACGGGCAGCTAAACGATACGGTATGAATGTTGTCGACGAAAAGAATTGGGAATTTACTCACGACGCCCGGCGTACAGCGCAATCTGAAGTTCCTGTATTTACCCAAGGAACTGATTACGACATTTTGGTCGTGGCAGATGAAGCTGGTTTGTTCGGGGAATATTTGGCTTACCGAACATGGAAACCACGGCCGATCGCCGGGTCACAGGGGTTGGTGGCGACGGCATGGCACCGAACCCACGAACAATGGGGTGCGGTACAACTACAAAACCGGTTCAAAGAAAAGTCTGGAAGGTGGATGGCAGAGGAGGATTACGCTGCTTGGTTGGCAGGTCGCGTGATAGGGGAGGCTGCAACGCGAACCCAGTCTTCTGATTTCGAGAAAATTAAAGCGTATATCACGGGGGGCGAATTTGCTTTGGCAGGATTCAAGGGTAAGAAACTTTCTTTTCGTTCTTGGAACGGCCAGCTTCGCCAACCAGTTTTGCTCGCCGGAGCGCGTTCCATGGTTGCAGTCGCACCGTTGGAGGGCTTCCTGCATCCCACTAACGAATTGGATTCGTTGGGTTTTGATAAACCGGAGGTTAAATGTAGTTATTGAGTTGTTGGAAATTACATTTAGGGATTCGGTGATTGATCGACAGCCGGACAAACATGCCAAGCTGTAATTTGATATTATTCCACGTTTTCCGAAAAGGGGGTTGGATGATTAGAAAGACTATCGTCTGGTGCATGTTGCTATGGGTCGGATGGATTCGCGCGGAAACTGTATATGTGACTTTGGAGAAAGACAACGCGTTAGCCTTAGTCGATTCGTCTTCTAAGCAACTTATTAAGACGGTTGGAATTGGCCAGCGTCCCAGAGGTATTGCGTTGAGTAAGGATTACCGTTACCTCTACGTTGCGGCAAGCGACGACGATACAATCCAAATTATAGAAACCGAAACGGCCCAAGTCGTTGGGGCCCTGCCGTCCGGTGACGATCCTGAAACCTTTGCGTTGGGGCATGATGGAAGGTTGATGTATGTTTCAAACGAAGATGACAATTTGATAACCGTGATCGATATCGATAAGCAACAAGCGATTAAGACAATCCCGGTTGGCGTAGAACCGGAGGGTGTTGCAACGAGTCGAGATGGAAAGTGGGTGGTAAGCGCGTCAGAAACGACGAATATGGTGCATTGGATCGATACCGTATCTTTGGAAATCGCGCATAATACATTGGTTGATCCACGACCCCGGGCAGTGGCGTTTAGCGCGGATAGCAAGCAACTATGGGTCAGTTGCGAAATAGGCGGTACGGTGATCGTGATCGACGTCGAAACCAAACAAATAATCAAAAAAATTGGTTTTCATATTCCTGGGGTTGGTGAAGAAAAAATACAACCTGTGGGGGTTGCGATAGATGATACACGTCGTTGGGCTTACGTTGCTATCGGGCCGGCGAATAGGGTTGCTGTAATTGATGCGCAAACATTCGAGGTCAAAGACTATCTGCTTGTCGGTCAACGTGTTTGGAACTTGGGGTTTTCTGCTGATCAGCAGCAGTTGTACACGACCAATGGCCTGAGTAACGATATTTCGGTAATCGATTTGAGCCAACATAGGGTCATAAAGTCTATCGCCGTTGGCCGTTTCCCCTGGGGTGTTGTGGTGAAACCATGAGTCGATCATTTTCCCTTGAGGTGAAAGACTTAAGTTACCGCTATGGTAAAAAAATCGCATTGGATAATGTGTCTTTTTCCATATCCCCCGGAGAATGCACAATGTTACTGGGGCCTAATGGGGCCGGCAAAACTACACTATTTTCGTTGATAACCCGGCTGTACGACAATGGGGAGGGGCAGATCCGGATTAGCGGTTTCGATCTTAGAAAGCAGACTGGAAAAGCGCTGAGCAAATTAGGGGTGGTGTTTCAGCAGCCCACATTGGATTTGGATCTGACCGTCATTCAGAATTTAAAATATCACGCAGCATTGCACGGGATAAGCCGAAAAACAGCGAATGAACGGATAAAAATTGAGTTGCGGCGGCAAGATATGCTGGAGCGATCGCATGAAAAAATCCGATCTCTGAATGGTGGTCACAGACGGCGCGTTGAGATGGCCAGAGCTTTGTTGCATGAACCGCAGATTTTGTTACTGGATGAGCCTACGGTTGGTTTAGATGTACCCAGCCGTGAGAGTATTGTTCGTTATATGCATGATTTGTGCGCCGAGAACGGTATTTCTATACTTTGGGCGACACATTTAATTGATGAGGTTGGTGAATCGGATCATTTGGTCGTATTGCACCATGGCACTGTTTTAGAAAACGGTAGTGTCCATCAAGTTTTGCGAGAAGTGGGTGCTGATTCGGTACAAGCTGCATTTCAGCGTTTGACCCAAGCGGTGGGGCAATAGTAATGGGGCCTTTGCACTATTTTCGAGCCATGCGCGGTGTCGTCGAGAGGGAGTTGCTTAGGTTCCTAAATCAACGGGAGCGCTTTGTCGCCGCGCTGGTTCGACCGTTGGTATGGTTATTTGTATTCGCGGCAGGATTTCGGTCTACGCTTGGCATAGCCATAATTCCACCGTATGAAACCTATATTCTATATGAAGTATATATCACACCGGGTTTGATCGGCATGATTCAGCTTTTTAACGGCATGCAGAGTTCTCTTTCAATGGTATATGATCGGGAGATGGGCAACATGCGTACATTGCTGGTGAGCCCATTGCCCCGCTGGTTTTTGTTGGTTTGCAAATTAATGGCCGGTACAGCGGTCTCGATATTACAGGTTTATACATTCTTATTGATCGCGTGGTTTTATGACATTCAACCCCATTGGACTGGATATCTTTGGGTTTTTCCGGCTTTGGTTGTTTCTGGTTTGATGCTGGGTGCGCTGGGAATGTTGCTGTCGTCGTTTATAAAACAATTGGAAAATTTTGCCGGGGTGATGAATTTCGTGATTTTTCCGATGTTTTTTATGTCTACGGCGTTATATCCGTTGTGGAAAATAAAAGAATCCAGTCAGTTATTACACACATTGGCCCAATACAATCCGTTCTCGCAGGCGGTGGAATTGATCCGTTTCGCGTTGTATGGCCAGCTAAATCTATACGCACTAATCTATACTTTTGCTGCGTTGAGTATTTTTCTAGGCTTGGCGGTATGGGGTTACAACCCTTCCAAGGGAATGATGCAGCGAAAAGGCGGTGCTTAAATGATTCATGATAAATCTGTATTAGTGACCGGCGGTGCCGGGTTTATCGGCAGCAATTTTGTATTGCGTCAAGTGCGGAAATCGGAGATTTGTATTATCAATCTTGATGCACTGACATATGCTGGTAATCTGGAATCATTGGAAGAAATTAAGGACAATCCCGAACACCATTTTGTATTGGGATCGATAGCAGATCGCAGTTTGATCGAATATCTATTGTTTCGCTACAGACCCTACGCGATCGTAAATTTTGCCGCAGAAACCCATGTCGATCGTTCTATCGATTCGCCGTTGGATTTTATGCAAACTAACGTGAATGGAACATTTGAACTTTTGGATGCATCGAAGAAGTACTGGCAAAGCTTGAGCGGGACAGAAAAGTGCGAATTTCGTTTTTTGCATGTATCGACCGACGAAGTTTATGGTAGTTTGGGCGGTGAAGGGCGGTTCAGCGAGACCAGTCCGTACCAACCCAATTCTCCATACGCGGCCTCCAAAGCGGCTTCCGACCATATGGTTAGGGCTTACCATAGAACCTACGGGATGCCGGTGTTGACCACAAATTGTTCTAACAATTACGGTCCTTATCAATTTCCGGAAAAATTGATCCCATTAATTATCAACAATGCCTTGAAGGCTAAGCCACTACCGATTTATGGTGAAGGAAAGAATGTTCGTGACTGGTTGTACGTGGAAGATCATTGTGCCGCAATAGAACGAGTCTTAACGGTGGGAAACCCGGGTGAAGTTTACAACATTGGCGGGAATAACGAGCAAAGCAATCTCGATGTTGTGACACAGGTATGCGGCATATTGGATGAGATGCGTCCCGATTCGCTTTCGCGAACTCATGCTGAGTTGATCCAGTTCGTCAAAGATCGACCAGGACATGATCTTAGATACGCGGTAGATGCGTCCAAGATTACGCGCGAATTGGGCTGGGAGCCCACTGAATCTTTCGAATCTGGCTTGCGCAAAACGGTGAGTTGGTATTTGGACAATGAAACGTGGTGTCAACGTGTGCTCGATGGTAGTTATAGAGGTGAGCGCCTGGGATTAAAGGTAGTGAATTAATCATGCAACCGCTTAAAGGACTGATACTTGCCGGGGGTGCAGGGAGTCGGCTACACCCGCTAACCCAATCAGTGAGCAAACAATTATTGCCGGTTTACGATAAACCGATGATTTACTATCCGTTGACTACGTTGATGCTCGCGGGTATTCGTGACGTGTTAATCATTACTACGCCTCACGATGCCATGCAATTTAATAAGTTACTCGGTGATGGCAGTCAATGGGGTATTAATTTGCAATACGCAGTGCAACCGAGCCCTGATGGATTGGCGCAAGCATTCATTATCGGGCGGGAGTTTATCAATCGGTCTCGCTGCTGCTTGATTTTGGGGGATAATATATTTTATGGACACAGACTGCAGGAAAGTTTGGCCAGCTGTGTCGAACGCGAGTCGGGCGCGACAGTATTCGGTTATTGGGTCAAAGATCCGGAACGATATGGTGTCGCCGAATTCGATGGCTCCGGTCGGGTTGTCAAATTGGTTGAAAAACCTAAGCAACCGAAATCGCATTACGCTATCACAGGTCTTTATTTTTATGATGAAAATGTGGTTGATTTGGCGAGCGATCTGCTTCCGTCCCGTCGCGGTGAATTAGAGATTACCGATTTGAACAATCTATATCTCAATGGGCAAAATTTGCACGTAGAAAAACTCGGTAGGGGGGTTGCATGGTTGGATACCGGAACGCACCTTTCCTTGATGCAGGCGTCGAACTTTATCCAAATCATTGAAGAAAGACAGGGGCTAAAAGTGGGTTGTCCAGAAGAAATCGCGTTTACTCGTAGGTGGATAAGCGCAGATCAATTGGAACAGCAAGCAAAACAATTGATCAATAGTAGCTATGGTGGTTATTTAATGCAGTTATTGGATCAAGGCCAAATATAATGCAGGTCAAAGCAAGCCGATTGCCAGACGTATTGACGATTGAGCCGAAGGTTTTTTCCGATGATCGCGGAATGTTTATGGAGACGTGGAATCAATCCAGATATGCTGAATTTGGTATCCCGGCTGGGTTCGTGCAAGACAATATTTCGGTGTCAGCAAAAGGCGTGATACGTGGATTGCATTTTCAGAATCCTATCCAACAGGGAAAATTGATTCACGTGCTTCAAGGTGAAATATTTGATGTGGCGGTAGATATTCGCACAGATTCCGAATATTTTGGTCAGTGGGTTGGCCTCTATTTGTCCGACCAAAACAAACGTCAGCTGTATATTCCGGTAGGCTACGCTCACGGGTTTTGTGTTGTCAGCGATAGCGCGGTGGTTGCATATAAATGTACTGATTTTTACAATTACCAGAGTGAGAAATGTCTTCGTTGGGATGATCCGCAGCTGGATATCGAATGGCCGGTAGCGGATCCTATTTTATCCGATAAAGACCAGCAGGGTGTATTGTTGAAGGATTTTTCTACTCAGTCCTTACCGACCAAGCTGAAAGATTGATTATAGGTGGATTACTGCCGAATGTTGTAGGTCCTGCTCGTATGAAAATTTTGTTGATTGGACGGAATGGGCAATTGGCGTGGGAATTAACGCGTACTTTAGCCTGTTTGGGAACTGTTATTGCGATAGATCGAAAATCTCATCCACTCGCTATAGATCTTGTCGATAAGGATTCGATAAAGGATGCAGTACAGACCATTGCACCAGATTTAATCGTAAATGCATCCGCTTATACGGCGGTTGACCGGGCAGAACATGAAGATGATCTCGCGTATCAGGTGAATGCACATGCGCCGGGGGCTCTGGCTGAGCTGGCGGTGAAATTCAACGCAGGTTTGATCCATTATTCCACCGATTATGTTTTCAAGGGTGACGCGCAGCAACCGTATAGTGAGGGCATGCAACCTGAACCGCTTAATGTCTATGGGCGAAGCAAACTTGCGGGTGAGTCAGCGATAGTCTCGGTCGGACCACAACATCTAATTTTTCGGACTGCTTGGGTTTATGGCAGCCGCAGGAGCAATTTTTTGTTGACCATGCTGAGATTGATGCGGCAGAAGGATTCAATAAGCATTGTAAGCGATCAGTTGGGTGCGCCCACCTGGACTCGCCAAATCGCTGAAGCCACCGCGTTGGCAATTGCCAAATGCATAGTCAATGGGCAATTTCGTCCCGACGCTCGATCCGGGATTTATCATATGACATGTGCTGATCAGACTTCATGGTTCGGATTTGCGCAGAAAATTAACGAAATAGCGATGGAGAACGGATTGTTGGACGAATCGTGCGCGGAAATTCATACGGTGACCACTGAGGAATACCCTACCGATGCTGCCCGGCCCGCATATTCTTTATTGAGTAATGACAAATTAGAAAAGGAATTCGATCTGCGTTTGCCAAATTGGAAAACTTGTTTAGAAATGTGCTTATCAGACGCCGGTTGCCTTGGCGGGGTTTCATGAATGTCTGCTCTCATCCATGGGTTCAGTGTAGATATATCAACGGTTCGTAAACAGGGATGTGCGTGTCCGCCGTAGAAAATCTATGATTTTGCTATCGCTGAATACCGCGAAACCTATTTCGGTGGAATACAACGGCCGCATGGTTTCTACTGGGATTTTTAAGAAACCGGTAGCCAGCAGACTGATAGCTCGTTTTAGCGGGTTAGAGTCGGATGGTCAGGCGGATAAAGAAGCGCATGGGGGGATAGATAAAGCTTTATATGCGTATTCGGTAAATAACTATTCGTATTGGCAATCTGAGCTTGGTTTGAGCGAACTGCCGTTTGGAGCATTTGGTGAAAATTTAACCGTGGAAGGATTGACTGACGATGTTGTTCATATCGGGGATACCTTTAAGATAGGTGACCTGGTTGTCCAGGTTAGTCAACCGCGAGTGCCATGCTTTAAATTGGGAATAAAAATGCAGTCAACCAAATTTCCAAAAAAATTCATGAAATCCGGCCGTGTGGGCTTTTATTTGAGAGTATTGGAAGAGGCGGTTATTGGTGCGGGCGATCACATTGAAAAACTTAGCGAAGACCCAATGAGGCTGAGTATTGAACAAAGTATGCTAGCCTTATACAAAGGCCCAAAACAAAAGCAAATCATAGACCGGGCGTTAAAAATCGACGCGCTTTCCGAAGCGTGGCGGTTGGACCTGTCGGAACGGCAGAAATTTTAAATTTAATAGGCCTTTTGCGGACAACCCATTTTTCGAAAATTTATTGGTCAGCGTGAAAAATATATATTTCTTATCAGTGCCCGAACGGGAGAAGAATGAACAGGCAGCCGAAGCGTTTCGATCCAAACCGTTAAAACAATGGGTTGCGGCTTTACCTACCGCTAATTACGGGATGACAACCCGATTGTTCCATGACAAGATTCTATTGTTGAATAGAACTGAACTGGATTCTGGCATTAACATGGATGCATTGGAGTTGTTGTACCCAACCTATAAAGTAATATATGAGTTTTTGTTATCTAAAATAGTCAACAAGGGGTTCCCGCTAACCTCGGACGATCAAAAAATTGGCCAGCTAGCCGAGACTGTTACTAAGGATTTTTTTACTTCTCACTGGATATTGCTTGAGATGTTGTTGAGCAATAAATCACCCGGTTGGCGTCAGGGTAAAGCGATCCCAGCGTACATTGAGCGTTTGCTACGTGGGTTGAGTCAAATATTGATCGTAAGGTATTTGCTCCATATTCCAACCCCTGATTGGATATGGTTGGATATTCATGCTTTGTATAGGTTGGCAGAGAAAAAAGGCAAGGAATCCGTCAAGATTAAGGAAAATAGCAAATTATTTGGTAGCCAGACGACTATTGAGTCCACCTATAAGCAAATCTTACTGCTCCAGTTAGCCGACCCATATGGAATGAGTCAGCGTGAAATCCTCGAAGTTTACGAAGAAATATTGCAGTGGGAGCATGCCGCGAGCTTGAATCAATCTATTACCAATGATGCTCAAAATATGTGTGTGGTTTATCTTGATGAAGATAAACCACCAGTTTGGGAAAAGTCTTTTGATGACACGGAAGATTCTGATTCGCGATTTTTGCTTTTAGCAACGGATTCATTGGTGCAAAAACTAAATGGTTTATCGCAAAGTGTTGAGCCGTCTGTTGGCCGCTTCGATCTAATTCAGAAATCAGCCGCTGAAAATTCACTAGTTGTTTCGCACAGTTTATTACACTATTTGATGCGCCGGTGGTCTGGAGTATCGACTGAGCGAATGACTTTGTATGAAGACAAAAAACCAAGATTGTTATCGATCGGTTTAAAGGCTACACATCAACAATTAAATCCACCGACAAACCCTGACGAAAAGATGTTGAGCGACTGGCTGGTAACGATCAACGACGATCAGTCAATGCGCTGTGAATTCGATCAATCTGGTCAATTATCTATCGGTAGTTTGGTGAGTTCCAAACGCGTTGATATTGAAAATGCTAAGAGAATAATGGGCGTGGTTCGTAGAATTTGGATGGATCGATTGGATGGTGCGGTGCATTTCGAAATCTCGGTTTTGACTCCCCAGGTTATTGCTGCGGGGATTCAACCTATTAAAGTTAAGCCGGATTTTCAGGTATACCAACGGGTCTTATTGTTTTTTACTGATTCTGATTCCGAGTCCGATAATAAGGGCCGGGTTATTTTGGAAACGCAAAAACTTAAAAATGGTAGTAAGGTCCAACTATTGATGCAAAGCGATACGGTGACTGTCGCGCTAGATGGTAGATGTAATATTGGTTTGGGTTATACGCAATTCGATTGCACACCAATCGCTGACGAAAAACAAGAAATTTTACCCCCACAAGGTTATGATTTTTTGTGATTTAAGCTAATCAATGCGGTGCAGGGAATAATTATTACGCGTTTCAACATCAAAACCGGTCGAGTCTGGTTATAGATTGGAAGGTTTGGATTCGTTTGGCGCGATGTGTTGTTTTTCGCGTAATTGTTCTAGTTTGATCAAGATCCGTTTGGTGCGCTCGGTATATTCTTTGGCCTTTTCATGATTGGGTGCCAATTTCAAGACCGAGACCCAATGGTTCAATGCAATTTCATAGTTTTCCTTACTATAATAATCTACGCCTTGTTGGTATAGGATTGCGACTTGATCACTGATTGCAGATTTTAATCGTTTTTCACGTGGTGCAATTGCTTGGCTATATTCTGGTTTCGATCGCAATTTATTGAGTATCGCTTTAGCCTCATGAAATTTCCCTGCTTGAAATAATTTGTCATATTCTGCGATCGATCGATTTACATTTTTCTTTTCTGCCGCGATCAATTTAGCGTTTTCTACCAAAGGTTGTTTACGTGCGGTTTTTGCCGATAGCGGTTTCGAGTTTTGGGTTGATAGATAATCTCTGTATGAATTCAACACAATCGGATCCAGCGTCAATGAAGTTGCCAGTTTAAGCAAGTAAGCGCCGTTATCTTCCCGCCCTTCGATTAACCTGGCGGATCCTAATGCACTGATTTCTAAGGCCAGATTGTCGGCATTCTTTACCGCGTCATCCAGTTGATGCTGAGCGATATCCGAGCGTGGTTTAAGCGCTGCGATCTTTTCGTATGCCGGTAGCGCCTTGACCATATATTCTCCTCTCAGCGTCAAAAGTTTATTCTCTACCCGTTTGACCTCCGCTTTCCGGCGTATTTCAATTTGATCCAATTCTTTTCTGAGTCGTGTGCTATGGGGGATTTTTGCCAGTCCGGCATCGTATTCGTTGAGGGCGTCAGTCCATCGATTTGCTTCAAGTGATTTTGCCGCGCGGCTAATCAATTGCCGTTCATAATCAGCGATACTCGAATCCAATTGGGTTTGAAGAGCGGTATATCTGTTGTGTTCCGGATGGTTAGGATTGCTCCTCGCCAGCGCTGTAGAGGCTTTCTGGAACTCCTGGTTGTCTATCCAGTTAATGATTACATCGGGTGTGGTTTGTTGCTGCGGGGGTGCTTTGTGGTGAGAACTTACAACGCTACATCCGGAAACCAACGTTGCGAACAAGTACCAATACAGATGTTTATTCATGCAAAATCGGCTTGTTTTGTGTGTACGATTCGTCGAATTTCAGCGAGCAATTCCTTGCGGCGTTCAGAATTGATGTCGATCACACGGTATAAAGAGATTGGCTTGGTTTTGCCACGTATTGCTATAGTGTCCATGGGTTCGCTTGTAACTCGGTTGGTCAATGATGCATCCAGCGCGGTTGATTCGCTGATAATAATCTGGCCCGGATCTCCCGCGTGCGATAAACGCGAAGCAAGATTGACCGCATCACCGACAACCGTATAGTCCATGCGGTCGGCTGCTCCCATATTCCCCGCAATCATGATTCCATTGTTCAAACCAATTCGCAGTTGAACCGGTACTTGGTTTGCGGCGATTCGTTGTTGATTGATTTGGTCTATCAATTGGTTGATCATCCACGCGCAGCTAATCGCTGAAAAAATATGATCAACGTTTTTTTCTGGGACTCCGAAGACCACCATTGCGCAATCCCCGATGTACTTATCGATATGACCGTTGCAGAACCGGACGGCATCTGCGATATAAGTAAAATAGAGATTGAGCAGTTGGCTTATTGCTTGAGGAGACATGGATTCTGAGAGACTCGTAAATCCAACAATATCGGCAAATAATACCGTGGCATCGACATGTTTCCCACCGAGCTCTATTTGTTCGACGTTTTCTAAATCTTTGAGAACCTGTTGGGCAACGCTTTCGGAAACGTAGCGGCTGAATACTCGTTCGACTTGTTCTTTTCGCAACAGGCCCTTGCCCATTGTATTCATAGATTCCATCAAGATACCAAGCTCGTCCTTGCGCTGCTCGTGTACCCGAAAATTATAATTTCCGTTGACGATTGCTCGGCTCACGGCGATTAACTCATTGATCGGACGGGTGAGCCGGTTTCCCAGTACTATCGAAGCCATAACGCCAAATCCAATCATAACAATCGTTGTAGTAATAACCATATGAATTGTTTGGTTTTTAGCGGTTGTCAACAATGAGCGATCAAATGACAAGAGAGCATACCCCACAGTAACATCGCGGTAGTTTATTGGTTGTATAAAAGAAATAAGTGAACGGTTGAGGTTGTGATCGAAGTGTTTCCACTCAATAGGTTCGATCCTCTGGCCCTGATCAAACGCGGCCGATCGATTTAATTGGCCTATTGGGGGTACGGATCCGGCTGAAGCGACTATGGAATGATCATCGGAATAAATCGCCGTCCCCAATATTTTGTCTTGATGGAGCGCTGCGGCCGTAATGACTTCCAATTTCAATACGTCGTTTGCCAGCAACGGTTCTTTGGCAGATTCGGCCACTTGTTCCGTCACTGTTCTTCCCAACAGGCCAATCTGTTTGTCGAGTAATCGTGTCTGGTTGCTTCCAATTAGGAACCCCAAACTGACCATCCCGACCATGAGTAATAGAGTGAATGCAATCGCTAATTTGGCGGCTATAGGAAAATGCTCTGGTGTTTTTTTTAGGACTTGGTCGATTGCTGATCGGCACGCATCGTCCGGTGTCATGGTTAACAACGGGTATCTAGACAGAAATTTTGAACTGTCTCTCTGCAAAAATCTGACGATTAACCGGCTCAGTGACAGAGTCGGAGAACGGTTCATGGAAAAGAAATTTCGCCAGTTCATAAAATGTTTTTGGTTTCTTTGTGTACTAAATCGTCTGCGCGGCAATATTTGAAAGTACACACCTATTCAGTTTTTGTTGCATTGCGGATATCGCGAAGAGTTTTGCATAGATCCGGGTCTGAATAAACAACGCAAAATTGTTCAGGATTATGGGTAAAACTATGCTCCTTCGCTAAACCTGCTGTTAAATCGAACAATTAATATTGACTCCAATATTGGTTGATTGGTTTGCACCCTAGAAAGTGTCAACTTCGTTTATCTCTATAGAAGGAAGTTTAGAAGAAATTCGGCGATGCGGTGGTAATGGCTTTATAAAGAGGTAGAGACTCGCTTGCAAAAAAAATCTGGGTTAAATTGGCATCAAAACGCTACGATTCTCTAGATCTATCCTGTCTTTTAATTTTCTAAATCTCATATTCGTTGTGGCGCGTAAATAAACGATCAACGAATCCTAAGGCCAATATTTAGTAAGATATCGTACAGCGTAACGGCACTATTGGGGGCATCCTTGGCAAACTGTCGATAAATTTTCCAATTTGATGCATAAGAGTATTTAATTGATGCATAAGTGATTGTCTTTTAATGGATATTCGTAATTGGCTGGTTTTATGCATTTTCGCTCACTGTTTGTTGTGATAAATGCGAGGTTGGACCAGTGGAAACGATTAAAGACTTATGCAGAGTTGGAATGTTCTTGTGCGTCGTTGCTACGGTTTTTAGTACCGTATACATTCTACATGGCGCAGGAGCTGTGCGGCGTAGCGTGGACCGAGCGGGATGATGAATTAGCCTGTCTCGAATTAATATCTGATCGTGACAATCAATCGATGCGATTTTAATACCGCGATTTGATTGTTGTTAGAAAATTGGGTCCTCCCAATTGATCCATTTGGCGGCGTATCCAGCGACCGCGTTTGATCAAATAAGCGGATGGATGGCTCGCGTTAAAGCGCCGCGGGCTGGGTAAGGTAGCGGCAAGTATCGATGCTTGATATTTAGATAACGCAGACGCTGATACAGCAAAATGGTGTCGGCTAGCCGCTTCCGCCCCATAAATGCCGTCGCCAAATTCTGCGACGTTCGCGTAAATTTCCAAAATCCGTTGTTTTCCTAGGCATGATTCTAACAATAGCGTGAAATAGGCTTCTATTGCTTTGCGCCACATACTACGCCCAGACCACAAATAGAGGTTTTTCGCCAATTGTTGACTTATTGTACTGGCACCGCGTAAACGCCCACTCTTCTGTCGGGAATTTAATGCTTGATTGATAGAAGTGAAGTCTATACCGAAATGTTTCGGAAATTTTTGGTCTTCACTGGCAATAATCGCCAATAGTAATTGGGGTGAGATTTTTTGCCAATCGCGCCATTGTTGATCGATATGAAAAGTAGTTTGCTGGGAGCGAATTGCCTCGATTTCTCGGATTAGCATAAAGCTGGTTATCGGTGGATTTATCCAGCGGAGCGGAATAACCATTAAGACGCTTAATAAAACAAGTAGCAAACAAGTACGAACGATCCACCGCTTTAAGAATCTAAGCAGACGTTTCATGTTTCACTGGATCTAACCTGGCTATACCCGATTTGGGTGAGATTTGAACAACAGAGTGCATTGATTCGTTATTGCGATATTAATAGAACATCGAGGGGGTAGCTCGCTTGCATGGATTGAGATTGCAAGCGATCCGATACTCAGTGTTAAGAAAATTTGGCCGCAGTTTATTTGCGGGAAATATCATTCAATATTGAAAATCTGGTGCGCTTTGGGATGCGTTTTTTATTGAACCTGCTGATGTCCACTCAACACATAATCGATTGATTTCAGCAGAACATTTGTGTCTATCGGTTTTTGGAAATAATGGGTTATTCCTGCTTTTTTGATTTTGGCGGGATCGACGTCTGTGCTATAGCCAGTACACAAAATGATGGGTAAATCATGACGCAGAATTAACATCGCTTGGGCGAGTTCGAGACCAGTCATATGGGGCATGGTTTGATCGGTAATGACCAAGTCAAATTGGTTGGGTTCTTTTAGAAATAATTCAAGTGCGGTTTGACTGGATGTTGTTGCCGTGACTTTATAGCCTATGTGTTCCAAAGTCTCACTCATTAGTTTTGCCAACGGGGCTTCGTCGTCTATTACCAGAATATGTGCTCCTGGGGCTTTGGGAGTGGTCGATGTCTCGGAGATTTGATCTAGTGTTTCCGCGACTTCGGTGCCATCGTGGATTGGAACGTAAATACAAACTGTCGTACCTTTTCCCGGTAATGAGTTCACAGTAATATGTCCGTTGTATTGGTGTACAATGCCGTGGACCATGGGTAACCCCATACCTGTTCCCTTGCCAATTTCTTTGGTGGTAAAAAAAGGTTCGAACATACGTTCGATGGTATGCGTAGCAATTCCGCAGCCACTATCCTTGAATCGAAACTCGATAAACTCGCCCTGAAAGGTTGAATGGCAGGAGGCGCATTGCATTTTTAGACCTTTAAATTGGCGTGTATCCAGATTGATTGTTCCCTTGTTGTCCATCGCATCTCTGGAGTTAATGCAGAGATTGATGATAACTTGTTGTATTTGTACCGAGTCAGCATATATTGACGCATTTTTACACGCGATATGGGTTTGTAGATCAATGCTGGAAGGTAGTAACGGCCGTAATAATCGAACGGATTCTTTGATCAATGGCTCGACCGTGACCCGCTTAGGCTGGCTTATTCCGGTTCGACTAAACGTCAGCATCTGTGCAATCAAATCGCGGGCGCGTTCACCAGCTTGTTGAATTTCCGTTAGGTAATTCAGCAACCGCACGTCGCTTTTATCCACACAGCGGCTCAAGGCCAATCCGGCGAAGCCCAGAATGCTTCCTAGAATATTGTTAAAATCGTGCGCGATCCCACCGGTAAGCTGGCCGATCGCTTCCATTTTTTGTGATTGGCGAAGTTGGTTTTGAAGTCTTGACTGGGTTTCCTGCGCATGCATCCGTTCTATCGCAATCGATGTGATATTAGCCAAGGATGAAATTAATGAAAGCTCAAAAGCCAAGGGTTCCCGTGATTCGCGATAATATATCGCAAATGTTCCGAGTAGGTCATTGCTTGAATTTAAGATCGGTTGCGACCAGCAACTAGCCAAATCTGCACGGTCGCATATTTCGCGAAACTTGACCCAATTGGGGTGGCTCGCAATGTCGTTCGCAATAACCAGTTTTTTACTAAAAGCAGCTTCCCCGCAGCTACCTACGCCCTTGGCGATAGGAAGGTTGTTCGTCGCTTCCTGATAAAATTTTGGTAAGCTGGGCGCAACTCCATAGACCAAAACATTATCTTTTTGGTTGACCAGAAAAATTGAGCATAGTATCCCCGGGCTACGGCGTTCGGCGAGCGTTACAATGTCTGTCAGAATGCTGTTTAAGGAACTTGCATTTGAAATGCGTTCAAGAATATTTGCCCTAAGGGTTAGATCGAGTTTTGCGTGTTTAAGGCGTGTTATATCACGTCCACTAACCACGGCTCCTGAGATCATTCCACTAGCATCGAGCGACGGGTTGATTTTAAATTCTATGTTACGGTCTGGAAGGCCGGGTTGGGGGATTATGAATTCTGTACTGACCTCATGCCCGTCAAAACATTTATCGAGGTTCGGTTTAATCTTGTTGCTAAAGATTTTCCAATCCAGGCTGTCGGTTGGAGGTTTATCATCCCTGCCGTCGTCGTGTATTTCGAACATCGATCGGAAGGCTGGATTTGCCGATTGGATGCTGTAGTCAGTTTTAACAAAGGCCAATAAGTCAGAAGCGTGCGCTACAATTTGTTCGTAGCGGTGTAATTCGCGCTCGGTGTTCAGACGTTCAAGTTCTGTGCTGGCGCGTAATGCAAATATTTTGAGCATCGATTGGATGTCTTCAACGTTTTTGACCGGATGTTTAAACAGTGCTGCGATCAAGCCGAGCGTCGAGCCCGAAGATTGTTTTAATGCTATGCCTACATATCCGTCGACCGCCATGTCAACCAATAAGCGATCATTGGGGAATTGTTCCTTAACACCAGTTTTGACGATACAAGTGCCATCTTCAATAACGCGTTCGCACGGTGTTTCGGATAAATCGTATTCGAAGGGTTCTGCAATTCGATTTTCGCCGTATACGGCGATCAATCTCAAGGCCGGTGTTTTTGTCGGATCTGAGGTTTCTGTATGTATTCCGATGCAAACATAGTCGGCCGACAATGCTTCTCCGATATGAGTGCTGAGCGACCTAAAAAATTGTTTGCCAGTGAGTGAAGATATTTTTTCCAGTATTGTTTCAACGGTTTTGGCTTTGTGGGTAGGGTCTGTGACTTCGTATAGTATGTATTGCCCAAATAGCTTGCCGTTGAATTGGATCAGGTTACCGGTGACTTTAAACTTTACGGTTTCCCCTTGTTTAGTCTGGTGTGCGGATTCGAAATGCTCGTAACCCGTGGATTTGATTCGGGCAAATATTGTTCCGGTATAGTCTGGGGTTATGTGCGGAGCGATGTCTTGGATCCCAAGGCCAATTAGCTCTTCGCGGTTATACCCAAGTTTCGTGTGGGCGGCGGTATTGCAATCAACGATGATGGCGGTTTCCAGATCGACCAACATGACACTGTCAGACGCACCTTCCAGTAATGCAAGGTATTTTGCTTCGCTTTCGGTTACCCGATTTGATTGTTTTGCTTCGACCATCTAATTGGCCCTTCCGTATGGCGGCAATTCAATGCGCGAGTAGGCTGCTATCCAGAATTCCTAAGCAGATATTATACCCCGTCACATTTCGCAACAGGGGCATTTGTTACTTAATATCGCTGTACATCACGTTATCTTTTTGGATCGGCCCTATTAAAGCATACTACCGATTTGCACAAACTTTCAAAATCGATCGACGTGGGCGGTCTATTTTGAAAGTCCCTCTAAGTACCAAATTAAATAATTAATTTTAGAGCCGTGACCTTTTGTTGTGCTCGCCTTAGCTGTGATTTGGTGAGACTTAATTAATGCGCTCAAATAGAAGCATCCGATCTTGCCGGGTTATCGCGTTGTCCGACTAGGTTTAGATCTAGCGCCTGTAATAATTCATCTATATCTATGGGTTTGGATAAACAATATTCGGCGCCGGCTTCTACAATATTCTGTGTGTTTTCAGGGCTGGCGAAACCGCTCATTGCTACAACTCGGATATTTTTAGTTTCAGGGTCGTCTTTCAATTTACGGCAAACGTCAAAGCCATCCATGCCAGCCATCATCAAATCCAACAGTACGATATGCGGCCGGAAATTTGGAATGAGCTGGCCCGCGCTGAATCCGTCAAAGGCCATTTCCGTGATAATAGAATCTTTAAAATCCAGGAAATGTTCGGTCAAGTAGCGACAAAATTGCTGGTCATCATCGACGATTAGGATTCGGGTTCGGGCGTCTTGCCGGTCTTGCAGCGTTAAATCCTGCTGATGGGCAAATTTTTTCACTTCGGGTACCAAGAATCTTCGATGCCCGCCTGGAGTCAATTCCGCTTTCAGCAGCCCTTTTTTGGCCCACTCGCGAACCGTTATAGGCGACACCATGAATAAGTCCGCAACTTCATTCGGTGTGTAGTACGTTTTATCTGGAATTTTTCGCATTTTTATCTCTATTAACGTTGTCTACGATATTTGGATATTGTATTTGTATTTTTATTTGGGATTTGAATGACGACTCTCTATAGAGCCTTGGTTACCATAAAAAATCTCTTTTTATTTACCTTAAGGCTGATCCAGGCGACACTCAAGAATCAGAGTCTTATGCTAACCGTTCACCTTAGGCCAGTAAACGTCGTTAACATCGAATTCACCGAAAACGTCACAATTTTTAACATGGGCAGGGCTTTGTCAATAATTTGCCTAGTATAGTTCCCCATTGTTAATTGAATCTGAACCGATGAGGTTAATTGATTGGTGCAAGGTTTTTGCGAATGGTTTGTTAAATTTCAATTATTTGCCAATTACTAATATTTTTGAGATCTTGAGTTGATTGGTCGAACTGGCTGCGTTGGGAAAGAATCATCTCTAAGGGACCAGTTTCTCGTCTATACATAAACTAAGATATCTGCCTGGCTTAGGAAACGAAATCACTTCACCGCGGTAAGGATCGGTTTTTCTTTTCACTTTTTATTGCGCTATTAGCGTATACAGACAAGTTAAATCCTGCTTCATTTTTCGGCTAAACCCAACCTGTCAATTTGTCTTAGTTTGCTGTTGCATCGAATCCCGGAAAAGGGTACCTTAAGCCAAAAACAAATGGGAGAGGGGGACTGTTGAAGCCTGAAGTTGTTCATGTCGAAACGCTGTGGCCGTTGGTGATTTATGCCACTGCGGTCGTTGTCGTCGTGGCGGGCATGTTAATTGGGTCCTACCTGGTAGGGCACAAAGGACGTGACCGCGGATTACCCTTCGAGTCGGGCATCGTTCCCGTTGGAACTTCTCACCTACATTACACGGTTCCGTTTTACCTGATCGCAATCTTTTTTGTCATCTTCGATCTGGAAGCAATTTTCTTGTTTGCCTGGGCAATCGCATTTCGTGAAGCAGGCTGGGCGGGTTACGTCGAAGTATTAATTTTCATTAGTGTGCTGGTTGTGGCTTTGGTTTACCTCTGGCGAATTGGTGCGCTGGACTGGCGGACCGAGCGCCAGAAACATCAAGCAGCTCGGGTCAGGAGAACATAGATGCGTTGGAATATAACCAAAGCCGACGCGGATGCCGCGCCGAGTCCTGGTAGTCAAACTTACGAAGAGGCCGTTCAGAAGAATTTCTTTTTGACCCGGCTTGAAGATATGGTTGCTTGGGGCCGATCAAATTCGGTGTGGCCGTTCAATTTCGGTTTATCGTGTTGCTATGTAGAAATGGCGACGGCTTTTACCAGCCGCCATGATATCGCCCGTTTTGGTTCCGAAGTGATTCGGGCCACCCCGCGCCAAGCGGATTTAATCGTCATTTCCGGCACCGTATTTCGTAAAATGGCACCGGTCGTTCAACATTTATACGAACAACTGATGGAGCCAAGATGGGTTATATCGATGGGATCATGCGCTAATTCGGGCGGGATGTACGATATATATAGCGTGGTTCAAGGGGTCGATAAATTTTTGCCTGTGGATGTTTATGTGCCAGGTTGCCCGCCCAGACCTGAAGCGTTGTTACAAGGCCTGACAATGTTGCAAGAATCGATTGGGAACGAGAAACGTCCGTTGAGCTGGGTTGTTGGATCGCAAGACGTGGTTGCGGCCCCCAAATCCAGTCAACGTGATTTGAAGCGATCTGAACGTTCCAAAGCAACAAAACTAAGGGATCCATTTCATGGCCAGCGGTGAATTATGTATAAAAGTACCGCTCAAGGGATGGTCCTGATGTCAGTCGTCGTACTTTAAGATTAATCAGATGGTTACCGCTACTGCAACTATGCAAGGGTCTGAATCGACGGTTGATGTGCTATTCAGAAACTTCGGTAGTGAGTCCTTTGTGGTACAGCGGACCATTGATCAGATACCTACGTTATGGGTATCTAGAGACAAACTACGCGAGGTGCTGGCGTTCCTTAAAGGTACGATCGATCGGCCTTACGCGTTTCTGTTCGATTTGACCGGTGTCGATGAACGTTCGCGGCAGCATCGAAGCGGTTTGCCGGATGCCGATTTCACGGTGATCTACCACTTGATGTCTTATGGGCGTAACGAAGACATTAGGCTCAAAGTCGCGTTAGCGGAAGCTGATCTATCGGTTCCGACAATTATTCCTCTATGGCCTATGGCCAATTGGTACGAGCGTGAAGTATGGGACATGTTCGGAATTGGTTTTGACGGTCATCCCAATCTACGTCGAATTTTGCTCCCGCCTACTTGGGAAGGCCACCCGCTGAGGAAAGACCATCCGGCGCGTGCAACAGAACTCGAACCCTACAGTCTCCCGAAGGAAACTTTCGATTACGAACAGGAAGCACTGCGCTTCGTGCCCGAGGAATGGGGTATGCAACGGCAGGGTGAAAATTCCGATTTTATGTTTTTGAACCTGGGACCAAACCATCCCAGTGTACACGGTGTTTTTCGCATCGCCCTGCAGTTGGACGGCGAAGAATTGGTCGATGCGGTTCCGGATATTGGATATCACCATCGCGGCGCCGAGAAAATGGGTGAACGGCAATCCTGGCATACTTATATACCTTATACTGACCGCATCGATTATTTGGGCGGGTCGATGAATAATCTTCCCTACGTACTCGCGGTCGAAAAAATGTTGGGAATTGAAGTGCCGCCGCGCGCGCAGACTATTCGGGTCATGTTTGCCGAGTTCTACCGGATTTGTAGCCACCTGTTGTTTTACGGGACCTTCGCGCAAGATGTTGGGCAGTTGTCTCCAATCTTTTATATGTTTGTCGATCGGGAAAAACTATTCGATATTATTGAGTCGATATGCGGCGCACGAATGCATTCAAGCTATTTCCGCATCGGCGGCGTAGCGATGGATTTACCGGACGGATCGATAGAGCGGATTCGGGAATTCATCGAGTATATGCCGGCGCGGATGGCGGAATACGACAAAATGGTGATGGCCAATGGCATCCTGAAAGAGCGTACCCAGGGTGTTGGCATTTATTCAACAGAAGAGGGGATTGAGTGGGGTGTGACCGGCGCTGGATTACGGGCAACCGGCTTTGAATGGGATTATCGTAAAGCGCGGCCTTATTCTGGCTATGAAAATTTTGATTTTGATATTCCGACCACGCAAAATGGCGACTGCTATGATCGATGCGCCATTCGCGTCGAAGAAATTCGGCAAAGTCTCAGGATTATCGAGCAATGTTTGAACAAAATGCCGAGCGGACCTTATAAAGCGGATCATCCACAAGCCACACCGCCGACCAAAGATCGGACCATGCACGATATCGAAACACTAATCCAGCATTTCTTGAGCGTGAGTTGGGGCCCGGTGGTCGAACCGAACGAAGTCAGCGTGTGCATTGAAGCGACCAAAGGGTTGAACAGTTACTATCTGACAAGTGATGGAGGAACGATGTCTTACCGGACAAGGATTCGGACGCCTTCTTTTCCTCATTTGCAGATGATTCCTTTGATCTCCAATGGGTTGATGATCGGTGATCTGATCCCGATTGTGGCAAGTATTGATTTTGTAATGGCGGATGTTGACCGATGACTATCCAATCAGTTCAGATTCAAGCAGATGCTCCATTGACCGAGGCCGAATTAAAAGAAATTGCGACTGAAGCGGGGCATTACCCGGAGAAATCGGGCGCATCAATCGAAGCCTTGAAGATCGTGCAACAATACCGAGGCTGGGTGTCGGATCAATGCTTGAAGCTGGTTGCGGAACAGTTGGATATGTCACCCGATGAGCTCGATCAGGTCGCCACTTTCTATAATTTGATATTCCGACGACCAGTGGGTAAAAAGGTCATTCTTTGTTGCGACAGCGTAAGTTGCTGGATGATGGGCAGCGATAGTGTGCAGCAGCGCATCTCCGATTGGTTGGGTGTTAAACCGGGTGAGACTTCGGAAAATGGTGAATATACATTGTTGCCAATAGTATGCCTGGGGGCCTGCGACCACGCACCCGTCATCATGGTGGAAGATAGGCTTTACCACGATGTCCGTCCAGAAAAGCTGGATAAACTATTTGAGAATGGCAATTTGTGATTGATCATTGGCTTTGTGGCAGAAAACGTAAAATACAATAGGTTGTCCGGCACCTTATAAAAACATATAAAATGGAAACTCCGCTTACTAAAAACCTACAACCCGACCGAGAATACGCGACCCTAGCCGATTATAAAAGTACTGGCGGCTATGAGGGTTTACGCAAGGCGGTCACCGCAATGTCCGCTATGGATCTTCAGCAACTGGTTAAAGATTCCGAGTTACGTGGGCGCGGAGGTGCCGGATTTCCAACGGGGGTGAAATGGAGTTTCGTTCCCATGGGTGACAAAGCGAAAGGCGAAAAGTACTTTGTCATTAATGCCGATGAAATGGAACCGGGGACTTTTAAAGATCGGGTATTGATGGAAAGGGATCCTCACCAGTTGGTCGAAGGGACGATTTTGAGCGCTTATGCGATTGAAGCGACCGCGGCGTATATTTTCCTGCGTGGTGAATATCATTTGTCCGCCGAACGACTAAATCAAGCGATCTCAGAGGCCTATGAGCAAGGTTTTTTGGGCAAAAATATTCTGGGTTCCGAATATAGTTTGGATTTGTATTTACATACCAGTGCAGGGCGTTACATCTGCGGCGAGGAAACCGCGTTGTTAAACTCGCTGGAAGGTAAGCGCGCCAATCCGCGCGCCAAACCGCCGTTTCCGCAAATCAGTGGGCTATGGGGTAAACCGACGGTAGTCAACAATGTAGAGACCGCTTGTAATATTCCGCACATCGTTCATTACGGCAAAGAATGGTATATGGACCTGGGGCGCGGTAAAGATCACGGGACCAAATTATTTGGTGTTAGCGGCCGGGTTAAAAATCCTGGTGTCTGGGAACTGCCCATGGGTACACCGATACGTGAGATTCTGGAACAGCACGCCGGGGGTATGCAAGACGGTTATGGGTTGCGAGGATTCTTGCCCGGTGGTGCATCCACCGATTTCATGCTGCCAGAACATTTGGATGTATTGATGGATTATGAGGCAATCGCTGAGGTCGGTAGCCGTATGGGAACAGGGACCATGATTATTCTCGACGACCAAACATGCCCGGTGAAAATGGTGTTGAATTTACAACAGTTTTTCTCTAGAGAATCCTGCGGTTGGTGTACACCATGCCGCGATGGCTTACCCTGGGTGGTTGCGATTTTGGAGGATTTGATCAATGGTAAAGGGCATATAGATGACTTGGCGCTGTTGCAACGGCAGACTAAATTGTTGGGTCCGGGTGCGACTTTCTGTGCGCTTGCGCCAGGTGCTATGGAGCCATTGCAAAGTGCGCTGAAATATTTCCGGGCGGATTTTGAAAAATATTTGAAGCAGCCGTTATCGGCGGAGGCGGTTTAATGGTCACTATAGAAATAGACGGCCAAAACTACGAGGTTGACCCGGAGGAAAATCTACTCCAAGCCTGTTTGTCTAAGGGTTTGGATCTGCCCTATTTTTGTTGGCATCCGGCTATGGGTTCGGTGGGTGCTTGCCGGCAATGCGCGGTTATTCAATATTCTGGACCGGAGGATAAAACCGGCCGATTGGTTGTCGGGTGTATGACGCCAGTCACAGAGGGTATGCGGGTCTCGCTGGATAATCCCGAAGCGAGCCAGTTCCGCGCAGACATTATAGAATTGTTGATGACCAATCACCCGCATGATTGTCCGGTCTGTGAAGAAGGTGGGCAGTGTCATTTGCAGGATATGACGGTGATGACCGGGCATACGGCACGCAGCTATCGGGGATTAAAAAGAACCCACACCAATCAATACCTGGGACCTTTTATCAGCCATGAAATGAACCGTTGCATCGCGTGTTACCGCTGTGTCCGTTTTTATCAGGATTATGCGGGCGGACGCGATTTAGGGGTATTCTCTGCGCACAACCACGTTTATTTCGGACGCTCGGAAGAGGGCGTGTTGGAGAATGAATTTAGTGGCAATTTGGTGGAGGTTTGCCCCACTGGGGTATTCACTGATAAACCTTATAGTCAAAATTACAGTCGTAAATGGGATATGCAGACTGCGCCCTCTGTCTGCGTACATTGTTCGGTGGGCTGCAATATAAGCCCGGGCGAACGTTACGGAAAGTTGCGCAATGTTGTCAATCGGTACCACGGGGAAATAAATCGCTATTTTCTATGCGACCGTGGCCGCTTCGGCTATGGTTTTGTGAATGCGGAATCACGCGTACAGGAGCCGATTTTAAATGATGCCGAGGTGGACAACGAGTCTTCAGTGATAGCGCATCTTCGTGGGTTGTTGGAAAATCCGGAAAAAATAGTTTGCGTTGGCTCGCCGCGGGCCTCGTTGGAATCAAATTTTGCGCTCAAACAGTTGGCTGGCGAGCAGCGGTTTTTTGCCGGATTCTCGGATACAGAACATGCGCTCGTGAACACTACACTGGATATTTTGACCGGTACTTCGGCAAGTATTCCAACGCTGACTGAGGTGGAAGATGCCGATGCCATTTTTGTATTGGGTGAGGATATAACCAATACAGCGCCAAGGCTTGCGCTATCGGTACGTCAGGCATTGCGCAACAAAGGATTCGAGATGGCAGCCGAAGCCCATATACCCAAATGGCAGGACGCCGCGGTGAGGGAATTGGTGCAGCGGGAGCGGAATCCGTTGTTTATCGCCAGCTGTGGCAGCACAGCGCTGGATGCGGTTGCCGAAGGCATTTACCGCGGGACACCACAGGACATTGCCAGACTAGGGTTTGCGGTTGCAGCGGAATTGAATGCATCGGCGCCTTCAGTTTCGGGGCTCAGCGACGAACAGCAAGGCCAAGCTAAATTGATCGCGACAGCGCTGAAATCTGCGCAGCGTCCGTTGATCATATCCGGAACCGGGGCTAGTGACAAATCGTTATTGGAGGCAGCTTCCAATATTGTCAAGTCGCTTGCTTGCGATGGTAAAAGCCTGTTGCTGGTGACGCCAGAATGCAATTCTATGGGATTGGCGATGATGGGCGGAAATAATCTGTCCGAGGCCAAACAAGTTTTGCGATCGGACGCCGCGGATACTTTGGTTATTCTTGAGAACGATCTGTACCAGCGAGGTCCTGCAAAGTTTATCGATGAACTGCTGCAATGTGCTAAACATATCGTCGTTATCGATCATAACCATAATGAAACGACCAAACGTGCCGAATTACTTTTGCCGGCAGCGACCTTCGCAGAAACCGAAGGTACGCTGGTCAATCTCGAAGGCCGGGCGCAAAGATTTTTTCAAATATATATTTCCACGCCAAGTGTAAGAGAGGCATGGCAATGGTTGAAAGATGCCGGGGCGGGTAATTGGGCGAATGCTGATCAAGTGACCGCGGCTTGCGCCGAAAGTATCGCTTGTTTCACCAAGATCGTAGACGCTGCGCCTAGCGCTGAATATCGTGTTTCAGGTATGAAGATTCCGCGCCAACCGTCCCGTTACAGTGGGCGAACTGCGATGCGTGCCAATATCTCTGTCAGTGAGACCAAACAGCCGATTGACTCGGATTCTGCTCTAGCGTATTCGATGGAGGGTGCTGGCGGACAACAACCGCCCCCTGCACTCAATCCAGGGGTGTGGGCGCCGGCTTGGAATTCGAATCAGGCGGTTAATAAATTTCAGGAGGAGATAGGCGGACACCTCAGGGGCGGAGATCCAGGTATTAGAATCATCGAATCGAAGCCCAAAGAACAATGGTTTTCGACTGTTCCAAAAGCTTTCGAGGCGAAAAACGGTCGTTGGATGATCGTTCCGCGGCAGCATATATTCGGTAGTGATGAGCTGAGCCGAATATCACCACCCGTCGCCGAGCGGGTTCCGCCTTTTTATATTTCTTTGAACCCTCAAGATGCAGCCAAATTGGGGATAAAAACTGGCGACCGGGTAATTGTGTCTAATGCCGACGATGCAGATGACCAACAGATAGTTGAAGCTCAAGAGGACGATGGACTATTAGCGGGTAGCGCAGGCATACCGTGCGGCCTGAACAAGCTAAGGGGGCTGCAATGGTTTGCCAGCGTGGAACTCAAAAAATTCCAGGAGGAAACCTAATATGAACGGCGGTGCCGATTCATGACCGACGGCATAGGGTCCATGTTGGACGTCTTTGGGATTTTGGTTACGGTCATCTTCGTTGCTGCCATGTTGGTATGGGTCGAGCGGCGATTAATCGGTATTTGGCAAGATCGATTGGGTCCAAATCGCGTCGGACCCTTCGGGTTACTCCAGGTGGCTGCCGATATGATCAAAATTTTTGTCAAAGAGGATTGGACTCCGCCATTTGCCGACAAACCGGTTTTTATCATTGCGCCCGCGGTCATCATGGTGACTGTTTTGATTAGTTTTGCAGTGATTCCGTTTGCGCCGAACATAGGTATCATAGACCTCAATATTGGTTTGCTGTTTATTCTGGCATTCACATCACTTTCGGTATACAGCGCGGTTCTTGCCGGGTATGCCTCGCATAATAAATACGCGTTGATAGGCAGCTTGAGGGCCGCTGCTCAGACTGTGAGTTACGAGGTATTCATGGGTATGTCGTTGATGGGCGTAGTGATGTTGACCGGTTCGTTCAATCTTCGTGATATTGTTGAAGCGCAGCGTGATGGATGGTTTTGTATTTCACAATTTTTGGGTTTGATGGTGTTTTTGGTCGCATCTGTTGCCGAGATGCACCGATCTCCGTTTGATCTACCCGAAGCCGAGCACGAGATTGTTGCCGGTTTTCATACCGAATATTCGGGTATCAAGTTCGGAATGTTTTTTGTCGGGGAATATCTGGCCATTGTTTTGAGTTCCGCCTTGGTTGTGGTTTTGTTTTTCGGGGGATGGCTCGGACCGGTGCTGCCGCCTTTAGTTTGGTTTATGTTGAAAACGTCATTTTTTATTTGCGCATTTATTTTATTGCGGGCGGCATTGCCTCGGCCACGCTACGATCAATTAATGGCCTTTGGCTGGAAAGTGATGTTGCCAATCACGTTGCTGAATCTTGTAGTGACTGGTGGCATTGCATTGTGGATGGGGGTTTGAATGGCACTGTTTGGGTTGATTTTGCGAAATGGCTTTGATGCATTCTCGCTTCGACTAGGAGGTTGTTCGTGAGAATCTGGTCGATAATGTTTAGTCAATTCGTCGGTTTGTGGCTGGTACTCAAACATACTTTTGGAAAAGCGGATACGGTGGAGTATCCAGAGCAAATGCCAGCGCTATCGCCGCGTTATCGTGGACGTATAGTTTTAACGCGGGATCCGGATGGCGAGGAACGTTGTGTCGCCTGCAATTTATGTGCGGTAGCGTGTCCGGTTGACTGTATCGCCCTGCAGAAAACTGAAGACGAAAATGGTCGATGGTACCCAGAATTTTTCAGAATCAATTTTTCGCGCTGCATCATGTGCGGTTTTTGCGAAGAAGCTTGTCCGACCTATTCGATTCAATTGACACCCGATTTCGAAATGTGCGAATACGATAGGCAGAATATGGTTTATGAAAAGGAGGACCTCTTGATCAATGGGCCTGGTAAATATCACGATTATAATTTTTATCGGGTTGCCGGGAAGAGTGTCGGTGGCAAGGACAAGGGGGAAGCCGAAAATGAGGCAGGTCCCATCGACATAAAAAGTTTGTTGCCTTAGGACGCGACTATGGAATTATTTTTCTTCTATACAGCGGCATTTGTGGCAGTTCTTTCGACTGTGTTGGTGATAACCCGGTTGAATGCGGTGCACGCATTGTTATTTTTGATCGTGTCGCTGTTGGCGGTTGGCATGGTTTTCTATTTACTGGGCGCGCATTTCGCTGCGGTTTTAGAGGTTATTGTTTATGCCGGTGCAATCATGGTTTTATTCGTTTTTGTGATCATGATGCTGAATTTAGGGAATCGAACAGTAGAGCAGGAAATGGCATGGTTGCAGCCCTCGATGTGGATTGTACCGGGGATTTTAGCGGCGATATTGTTTATAGAAATGGTTGTTGTTTTGGGTAACGATAGTGGGGTCACAGGGGCGTCCGTCGTCGGCGCAAAGCAAGTTGGAAGCTTACTATACGGACCTTATCTGTTGGCAGTTGAGTTAGCCTCAATATTGTTATTGGCTGGATTGGTCGGTGCCTATCATTTGGGACGTCCGGATCCGCTAAAAGGGGATCCGAAGTCATGATTACGATCCCGATAGAGCACGGCTTAATTTTGGCCGCGATCTTGTTTTGTTTGGGCTTGGTCGGCGTACTGGTGAGGCGTAATGTAATCTTTATTTTGATGTCATTGGAAATAATGTTGAATGCATCTGCTTTAGCTTTTGTTGTTGCCGGTGCGCGCTGGGGTCAGGCTGACGGGCAAATAATATATTTGCTGATTTTGACGCTCGCAGCGGCCGAAGTTGGGGTAGGGTTAGGGTTGGTGCTGCAGTTATACCGCCGCCATCAAACCTTGGATGCTGATCAACTCAGTAAAATGACAGGCTAAGCAGATGCTCCAGTTTTTGTGGCTTATTCCAACATTTCCATTGATCGGCTTCTTGCTACTTGTTTCGACAAGCGGGAAATTACCCAAGCGAAACGTCGAAATAATCGGTGTGGGATCAATATTTTTGGCCGCATTGCTGACAACGATGGTGGCTATCGAATACTTGAATAAGCCGACGATGGCGGCTTACGTTCAAACCCTTTGGGTATGGATGGACGTAGGTGGATTTCAACCTAAATTTGCGTTGTATTTGGACCACCTTTCGTTGATTATGCTTTTTGTCATTACCGGCGTTGGTTTCCTGATACACCTCTATTCTGCTGGCTTCATGGAAGAGGATCCAGATTATAGCCGCTTCTTTGCCTATATGAATCTGTTTGTCTTCGCTATGTTGATTTTGGTGTTGGCGGATAATCTTGTGCTGTTGTTTATGGGTTGGGAAGGCGTTGGATTGTGCAGTTATCTTTTGATTGGTTTCTGGTATAAAAATCCTGATTACGGCTATGCTGCGCGCAAGGCTTTTGTGGTGACGCGGGTCGGCGATACGGCTATGGCACTGGGACTGTTTTTGCTGTTTATGCATCTCGGTACCTTAGATATACAACCGCTGATGCAGCAAGCCACACTACAGTGGTCTCGAGGGTCAAGCTTGGCGGTACTAGCGGCGGCATTGCTATTGGGCGGTGCAGTCGGCAAATCTGCGCAACTACCATTGCAGACTTGGTTGCCCGACGCGATGGCGGGTCCAACACCTATCAGTGCGTTAATCCATGCGGCTACGATGGTTACCGCGGGGGTTTATTTGATTGCACGGACCCATGTTTTGTTTGAGTTGGCGCCGGACGTTCAAATGGCTGTGGCGGTGATCGGGGCGTTGACCTTGTTGATGTCCGGTTTTACAGCACTGACACAAACGGATATCAAACGTATCTTGGCGTATTCAACGATAAGTCAGATTGGTTATATGTTTTTGGGGTTAGGTGTGGGTGCTTGGTCTGCGGCAATCTTTCATTTGATGACTCACGCCTTCTTCAAAGCCTTGTTGTTTCTCGGTGCTGGCGGTGTAATATTCTGCTTTCACCATGAGCATAATATTTTCAAAATGGGTGGTTTGGGCAAAAACTTGCCTGTCACATTCCTTAGTTTTCTAGTCGGTGGTGCCGCGTTGGCCGCATTTCCATTCACCTCAGGGCACTATAGTAAAGACGAAATTTTGTGGATTGCCTATCACTCCGGGCCAAATGGTCCGTGGCTGTGGGCGGCCGGAATCGTTGGCGCATTTATCACCTCAATCTATATATTCCGTTTGATCTTTATCGCTTTTTTTGGTCCAAAACAAGATTCGGTCGAAGAGAGTTTTGATGGCCGTATGCGTTGGCCATTGCTCGTTCTTTGCGTGTTGGCGTTTTTCGGTGGATTGTTAAGAATGCCATTGGATTCCGTATTTCACGACGCTGGTGGGCACGTCGAAGAAGATAGCCTTAGTCTTGTAGCATTGACTGCCACATTATCGCCGTTATTAGGTTTTGTCGTTGCGGTCATGTTTTTTCTACGCAAGACCTTTAACCCCGAGACGCTGGTGTCCACTAGCGTAGGTAGAGGAATGCAGTCGTTCTTTTTTAGCGGTTGGGGTATGGACTGGTTGTACGATAGACTTTTCGTACGACCAATCAAATGGTTAGCTGTAGTTAATATTAACGATGTCGTGGATCGTATTTACAATGGTATCGCGGCATTTTGTCGACTGATGTACGAAATCGTTGTTCTGACCCAATCTGGCCGTTTACGCTGGTACGCCGTGGGCATTGTTTTTGGCAGTGTAATGATTCTCGGTGTGGGGGCCTATCTATGATCCTGACCTGGCTTATCGCGATATTGTTCGTCGGTGGGTTGCTGGCCTGGTATTCGGAGCGCTGGAGTGCAGATTGGGCGCGCTGGATCAGCCTTGCAGCCATTGCGGCAGATTCGTGTTTGGTTATTATGATGTTGTTGCAAACGGGTAGCGACTTGGCGTTAACTGAGGGCGCTTCTCCAATTTGGATCACCCAAACCACGGTTGAATGGATTCCCAGATTTGGAATTAGCTTTCACCTGGCGTTGGATGGACTCAGTTTATTGTTGGTTGCATTAACCGTATTTCTCGGCTTTGTCGCGGTTGCGTGCTCTTGGACGGAGATCACGCAACGAGTGGGTTTTTTCCACTTCAATATTTTGTGGACTTTGGCGGGCGTATTGGGCGTTTTCCTCGCCATGGATTTGTTCCTCTTCTTCTTTTTTTGGGAAGTTATGATTATTCCCATGTTCTTTCTGATCAGTATTTGGGGGCACGAGAATCGTATATACGCCGCCGTGAAATTTTTTATTTTTACCCAAGTCAGTAGTCTGCTGATGCTGGCGTCAATCGTAATGCTTGTAATTTTCCACTATCGGAGTAGCGGTCAATATTCGTTCGATTATTTTGATTTGTTGGGGAACTCGTTGGATCCGCAAGTTGCCTTTTGGTTGATGCTTGGGTTTTTCGTGGCATTTGTCGTTAAATTACCCGGCGTTCCGTTTCATACATGGTTACCGGATGCGCACACCCAAGCACCGACCGCCGGTAGTGTGATTCTAGCTGGCGTATTGTTGAAAACAGGTGCTTACGGCTTATTGCGTTTTGTTGTGCCGTTGTTCCCGAATGCGGCTAAGGAGTTTACCCCAGTCGCAATGGTGTTGGGCGTGATTAGTATTATTTATGCGGCGCACATGGCTTTTGCACAAAAGGATATAAAGCGCTTGATCGCATATACCAGTGTCAGCCATATGGGGTTTATTCTATTGGGCGTATTCGCCTGGAATGAATGGGCATTGCAGGGTGCTGTGATGACGATGCTGGCTCATGGTGTTAGCTCAGCGGCTTTATTTATGATCGCGGGAGGCTTACAGCAGCGGTTGCATACGCGCGATATGACTCGAATGGGGGGGCTCTGGTCTGAGGTTCCGCGGCTTTCGGTAATGGCTTTGTTCTTTTCTGTAGCGGCCTTGGGAATGCCGGGTTTGGGTAATTTTATAGGTGAATTTTTGGTGTTACTGGGTTCCTTTCAAGTTGACTCTACCGCAACTGTGTTTGCCGCATTGGGATTGATCGCTGCTCCGGTCTATTCATTGATTTTGGTGCAAAAGGTTTTCCATGCAGAGCCAGTGGAAACGAATAATATTTGGGATTTCGGGCAGCGTGAAATGGTTGTTATGGGATTAATGATTGTGGCCATGGTATGGATGGGAATGTATCCCCAATCGATGCTAAATTTATCCGCACCTGTATTGGAAAGTCTTAACCTCATCGTTGCATTCCGGAATTAAGCTATGCCTTTACAAGCGATCTATGCACTTTCCCCAATAATTATTACCGCAACCGCTGCCGTTGTGGTCATGTTGGGAATTTCGATATATCGGGATCATCGCCTAACGGTTGCATTGACCATATTGGGATTCATAGCCGCTATTATTGCATTGCCGTGCGTGTACAAATTGGTGCCGATTCAAGCAACACCTTTGATAATTATTGACCATTACGCGATATTTTTTACTGGGTTGATTCTTTCGACCGGAATCGTTGTTGCATTACTTTGCTATGCATTTTTTGCTAATGATGAAGCAGAAAACGAAGAACTTTATCTGCTGTTGATCACCGCAGTATTGGGTGCAATCGTGTTGGTGTCGAGCCGCCATTTTGCAACTTTATTTCTCGGTTTGGAAACCTTGAGCGTGTCGCTTTTTGCGATGATTGGGTACACGCTTAAGAACGCGCTCTCGTTAGAAGCCGGTCTAAAATACATCGTGTTATCGGGAATATCTTCGGCTTTTATTCTGTTCGGCGGGGCGTTGATATACGCAGAGTTGGGAACTTTTGTGTTTGCTGATATGGCAATGTTGGCGGCGATTATCAAGCCGACTAGTTTGGTCGTGGTTGGTTTGGCAATGATCGTTGCGGGTTTGGCGTTTAAACTTTCCTTGGTTCCGTTTCATTTGTGGACCAGTGATGTTTATGAAGGCGCACCGGCGCCGGTTACGGCATTTGTCGCGACCGTTTCTAAAGGGGCAATTTTTGCATTATTATTACGCTACTTTTCAACTAGCGATGCGTTTGATTATTACCCGGTCGTATTGGTTTTTACAATTTTGGCGGTGTTGTCTATTTTGATCGGCAATTTGTTGGCCCTGCAACAGAATAATCTTAAAAGATTGTTGGCCTACTCATCAATAGCGCATATGGGGTATCTGTTAATACCGTTTATAGCGGCTAGTGGTATGGATAAAGGATTGGTTGTCGAAGCTGCTACGTTTTATTTGGTCGCGTATTTTATTACGACCTTGGGCGCCTTTGGTATCATCGCGGTCGCTTCGGAATCCAACGAAGAAATTCAACTTATCGAAGACTACAGAGGTTGGTTCTGGCAAAAACCAATCATGGCATTTGTGCTTACCGCAATGCTTCTTTCGTTGGCGGGTATTCCGTTAACGGCCGGGTTTATCGGAAAATTCTATGTTTTTGCCGCGGGTTTGGATGCTTCGTTGTGGTTACTTATTATGGTTTTGATCGTCGGAAGCGGCATGGGTTTGTACTATTATCTGCGAGTTGTTTTGGTGATGTTGGAAAAACCAGAATCCGAGGCATCGATAGTAGAAGATAAATCCACCCAGCCCGGTATAGGCCAGTTGACGGTGATCGCATTGGCGGTATTATTGGTCTACCTTGGCGTATTCCCAGGCGCGCTAACAGAGCTAATCCGCAATATGGCGAGAATATTTGCTGCTTAAGAATTTGAACTTTTTGATAGTTTCTTGCAGTTAGGTGCTCTTGGTTCGGTTGGCACCACATAGGGCTGAACCGAATAAGGCGGCTTGATCGTTTAGAATAACATTAACCGGCATATCGGTTAATAACTCGGACATGCGGCCTTTGTTTCTAAAGGCTTCGAAGAAAGCAGGGCGTTTTAGGTGTTCGAGGAGCTTCGGCGCAATTCCTCCGCCGATGTAAACTCCACCCATTGCCATTGTTTTGAGTGCCAGATTTCCGGATTCAACAGCATAACAATGCACAAATAAGTCGATGGTTTCGGTGGCCAAGGCACAAGTATTATCCACGGACATCTGTGATATCGCGGCGGCCGCATCGCCATGTTTTTTTTGATCGACAAACCAATCGGGGAGTTTTACACCCGTGTCGTTGGCCAGGAATTCGAAAATGTTGACTATTCCCATTCCGGACACAACACGTTCCCAACTGACATGTTTATACCGCTGTTGCAGGAAATGCATCAAGCGAAATTCTTGTTCTGTGGTTGCGGAAAATCCACAATGTCCGCCCTCAGAGGCGTAGGGATGGTGCCGATTGCCATCCCAAAACATTCCTGCCTCACCTAGACCGGTACCGGCTGAAATAATACAGGTATTGCCTATTGCGGAGGTTGATCCTAGGTTAATTTCGCAGAAGTCATCAGCCGATAAAGCTTGTATACCCCAGGCATTTGCTTCTAAATCATTGATCAACGTTGTGTGTTCAATTCCGGCTATGTGTTCGATCTTTTGCGGGTCAATGCTCCACGGAAGATTGGTTGTTTCGCAGATGCCATTTCGAACCGGCCCGGCGACACCAAAACAAATTGATCTAGCTTGAAATTTTTCGATAGAGATAAAATCTTTAATGATAAGATCAAATGTCGGAAATGCGTTGCTGGAATAGACCTTTTCTATCAGCGGTGTCAAATGCGTTCCATCAACCTCAAATAATGCGATTCTTGTTTGAGTACCTCCTACATCGCCAGCCAATACAATCATTTCAGAGATCTCATGTGTGTAGGTCCAATTTAGTGATCCATGAAGAACTATAGATTGCTATTTTAGGATCAGGTCTGTTTTGACAATTTATTGCTGTCTACATGGTGGAACAAGTCAGTCGTGTTGGCCATCTTCAATACAGTATCTTCGCTATAGCTGAATCGATCGTCGGTGAGAATTTCTACCGCCAAGTCGTAACGCACTGTTTTGAATGCTCTGTCCAAAAATGGATTGGATAGAATGCCATAGACTTCGGATCCGACTTCCGCAGACATTTGAAATTTTCTCGAATCCGCTAATGCGTTTCCACCGGCATTAACAACCACGCCGCGGGGGACAACGAAGCTGCGCATTATCTGCTGTTCTCGACCATCCCATAACCAATATCCCACTTCTTCGTGAAATGGTTCCGACTCGTTTAATGGCCAGGCAATCGTCGTATAGCGTAGGCCATAGAGTAACTGTGGCCCATTGGCTACGAGGCCTATGGGCGTAAATGTAATTTCTTCTCGATAGCGTGTTTCCTTGGCACTACCATGGTCTGATATGGGCGCGATATCCAAACCCTGCCCACCTTCCCAAACGCCGATCAGTGGTTCTAGAGGACCGAGTTCGTTCATGACTGAGTACCTATAATATTTTCAAAATGAATAAGAAATGCTAATCGACCCAAAACTGCTACCACCGCCTTGCCCTTCAAACTCTTTGCTTCGAAAGACTTGAGCGTAAGACATCTTAAAATCATACAATAAAATGCTAGCACCGATAATTAAGTCACCGACAAAATATTCTTTATTCACGCTATGGCTGCTGGCAAAAGTGTTCCCGTCTAAAAAGATGTCGTGAAGTACAATTCGACCACTGTACGCGGCGAAGACGTAAAAGCCAAGATGATCGGTTTTAGAAAAGCGCGTGTCTTTGTTGTTACTGGGTGAATTGGCGTCACCGCCCGGGCGAATCAACGAAGTGCCGAAATCGGTCGGTATATTCCAGCCAAAGCGAAATTCCGCGCCGGTGTTGATGTAGGTCATCACGTTACCGAGCGAAGTGCCCAAATGCGAAATAATATCCATTCCCAAATGTGTTTTCGGGTCCGCGATTCGATATACTCGCCATTTACGTTCAGCGAGCAACAAAAAACCGGGTTCGTTTTGTAGTTGGTTGTCCCAGCCATTGGCTTCTTTGAGTCCGCGAAAGCGATGGACGCTGTTTTGCGCTTCTTCTCCCAATGCGGCGGGACCGACAATGCCTAGCTGCAGCGCAAACGTGTCTAAAGTTGTTTGTGTTTTGTTGTAATAGGAGGCGCTAACATACAACCAACCCGCATAGGGTCTGTCGTTTGGGATTAATTCGGTAGATTCTATATCCTGCGGTGTAAAAATTTTTTGCCCAATCGAAAAGCCTATATTTCGCTGAATATCAAGCTTATCCCTATAGGGCATCGTATTGATGATTGCAGTGCTCCACGCGGGTAGTGCGTTATTGCGGTATTCGGGGCTAAGGTCTGGTGAAATCCAGCTTAATTTGATTCCGTTGGTGTAGTTCTCGTCGGTATTCGCAAAAAGATCATTTTCAAGCGTGAATCGCAGTGTCCACGAAGTATCTTTGCGTGGTTCTGTGTTTTCTACAGTCGCTGACTGGCAGATGGGGACGAGTAGAAAGTACCAAATAATCGAAAAAAACATCGATTGCTGCGATCCGAATCTAAGCGATGTTCCCACAAGCTGTGTTTTGAATTATGAAATACTAGCGTGATTGCTTAGATCCGGCATTTTATGGTGAGCTGGCGTAGTTTTACGGCTCCGCTCTACGTATCGAATTAGTGTAAATTCCATACGAATATTTGGTACCGAGGGCCGGAATCGAACCGGCACGGGGTTACCCCCACCAGATTTTGAATCTGGCGCGTCTACCAGTTTCGCCACCCCGGCAAAATAAGATCGGCATTATAAATAAATCTCTGGGACAAAACCAGCTCTGATTAATTGCCACGGTTGGGTTAATTTACCATGTATTTTAGAATCTCATAGCTAATCCGGTCCCCCCTTAAAGGATGCTGCGCTGCAACGGTTAAACTGATAACATCGCGGCCTATGTTGAAAAGCGATTTTTTTTACGATCTTCCGCAAAGGTTAATTGCCCAATTTGCATTAGCTGAAAGGACAGCTAGCCGGTTACTTTGTCTTGATGGTCCGACCGGAAAGATCCACGACAGGGATTTCGTTGACCTGATAGATCTTGTCGATCCTGGGGATCTGCTGGTGTTTAATGATACCAAGGTCATTCCAGCCCGGTTGTTCGGTCGAAAATCAACCGGGGGAAAAGTTGAGCTATTGATTGAACGAGTTTTGGACTCAAAGCGTGTGACGGCTCATATCAGAGCGAGCAAAGCACCGAAGTCGCAAAGCCGGATAGAGTTGGATGCGGATTATTCGTGTACCGTACTTGAGCGCGACAGCGATCTTTTTATAATTAGTTTTGATGGTGAGCAATGCGTCGATGAAATTTTAAAGAAGATTGGCCATATGCCGCTGCCGCCTTATATTTCCCGCCTGGATTCGTTGGATGATTTGAACCGATATCAAACAGTTTTCGCGGCTATCACGGGTGCGGTTGCGGCACCCACGGCCGGTCTTCATTTTGATTCTGATTTTATCGCTAAATTAACGGATAGAGGGGTAGAAACTACTTATCTGACCCTACACGTGGGGAGTGGCACATTTCAACCGGTGCGGGTGGAAAATTTAGAGGAGCATCAAATTCACAGCGAATATTTTGAAGTCGGCGAAACTACGGTCGAAAAAGTCAAACAAACTAGGGCTCGTGGCGGCCGTGTAATAGCGGTAGGGACCACATCTGTCCGCGCCTTGGAAACTGCTGCATCGACGGGAATTTTAACGCCCTATCGAGGGGAAACGAAATTATTCATTTTGCCCGGCTTTCAATTTAGGTGCGTGGATGCGGTGGTGACCAATTTTCATCTGCCGGAATCTACGCTGATGACGCTAGTCTGTGCGTTTTCGGGTCATGAACCCACGCTTGCTGCTTATCGCCACGCCGTTCAAAAAGAATACCGTTTTTTCAGTTACGGTGATGCGATGTTTTTAACGCGTAGGAGTTAAGTACAGGACCTTAAACATTCAGCAATCGAATGTGCATGAGTTAATAAAGATGGGGGATGAAGAATAGAAAATACTGCGATTTTCGCGCTACAATTCCACCAATTTATCGACGATTCTAGGAAACCCCGACGAGACAGTCGATGCGTTGTTTTGGATTAGAAATTTCATTTCTTAGGGAATGTATTTAGTTCCTCATGGCAGTGAGCGTATAAGCCAATATTCGAGCCACCGGCTTACATTGGCTGGTTATGAAAGCCCAAATTGCGTTTCAAATCTTCGGGTAAATCAGGCAATGAAGAGCGTGGAATCAGGTAGGTAGATAGATTGAATAAATCTGAAAATATCCGTTTTTTGCTGATGGTGCTTTTTAAATAATCTTGTCCGCTTGAGCCACCGGTCCCAATTTTACTACCCAGCATCCGGTGAACCATCAACATATGGCCACTACGCCAGGCCGTTAGTTGGTGATCAATATCCATTAAGCAGTTCATGAGTCTAAACGGTAGTTGTAACAGAGGTTCATCACGGTATAAACGTATAAAGAGCGCGGCCAACAGGGCTTCCTGGCTGAGCCTAAATGCACCGGCATCTTGCTGCTCCTGATACAATTCCTTGTCGAATAGATAGCCGAAACTTAGTTTGGTATTTTCCAACGCGGATAATTGATGGGTAATTTCATCCGGGGCCAGTAGTGGGTTATTACGAATAATCGCTGAGTCCCTGTCCAGCATTTCATCGACTGCGTTTCTATAGCTTTGCCAGAAATTAAATTTTCCGAATTCGACGTATGGCATCCGATGTAACCAAGCGTCAACTCTTTCAAATAATGAGGTTTGGCAGCTCACTTTTTCAAGATAGTCACGATCATCTTGATTAAAGCGACCAAAGCCAATCCGGCTTAATTTTACGGATAATCCCAGACGAAGTTCAATTTCCCTAAATTGGATACTTTGGAACCCGGATGCCGGTGTCAAAAAATCTCTAAAATCTAAGAAATCCAGTGGGGTCATAGTTTCCAAAATTTCAATTTGTTGATTGACCACGCGCTGAATAGTAACGATACGTTCCAACCTGGCTATGATGGTGTTTAAGGCTTTATTTTGCAGCGGAATCGAAGAGAATAATTCCAATATGGATGTCAATTCGTGGAGGATTTGTTTAAACCAGAGTTCGTAGGTTTGATGGGTGATAATGAATAGCGTTTCCTCGTGGGCGGGATTAGCGCGTTTAGCGCTTTCCGGGTGCTGTGCCGTGAGTAGTTTTTGCAACTCCAGATAATCAGAGTAATAGAGATCAGTTCGTTTGTTTGTCATGCGCCAATCTGCCGCTACGGTTAGCAAGAAGTATCGCCTAAATATCAAGGCCGCATTCAAAATCCCGACGATATTAGTTGAATGGATGAGACTTTAAAGGCTACGAGGCTCGAAAGCCGTATTTTGAGCGCATTCGCAATTTTACGCAATGTAGCGTAGGAGATCGTTGGTGAGGTCCGTAATGATTGAAGCGCGGGGTTAATCTCGCCTAACTCTAATTGGTCCAGTACGATGCTGGTTAGTGAAATTGTAATTCTACGTCAAAGAAAGCTTCCCGGCCGGTAACCTGGTTGTTGACGCCGACTAGCGATTCTTGTGGTTGTTCATTGAAAATGTTTTTGAGATAGAAACCGACCCGTAATGGATTTTCGGTACCCAATGCGGAGAAGGGTGGAGAATAATCCAATCTAAAGAGCCTCTTGCAAAACACTCGGCTTTCAAGTGAGCGCAAATAAAAATAAGACGCATTCTCATATGCAGGGTATTGAATCGCTTCGTTTACTGCTAATTCTATCCAGAATGTCTCGAAATTTCAGTTT
>Ga0209992_10000441_pt1 | contig 55474 bp, 44 predicted proteins | sample 2SBtaG_2_FD_182564 | JGI IMG/M metagenome (GOLD analysis project Ga0209992, IMG submission 182564) | Deep subsurface microbial communities from Kolumbo volcano to uncover new lineages of life (NeLLi) - 2SBTROV12_ACTIVE470 metaG (SPAdes)... | ecosystem: Environmental > Aquatic > Marine >... | reverse complement strand
AAAAAATTTCTTGGCAAATAATGTAGTTTGCAGACTAAATCGGCTGACAACAATTAGAAATTGATTCCTAAACTATCTAGCAAGCATCGTATGCTTCGATAATATAGCGAGTTGAAGGGCTAGTCCAAGCCAATTCACTCAGTCCATCTTCGCCTTCCTTAGCATATATCCTCACGACGTCCTGCACTCGTACATTTCCATCACTAGAGCGGGCAAGGATTGTCTTTGGTTTGAGGGGTTTACCAGTGCCATGAGGGTCATAGATAGTATCCAATGCTTCGTCCAAGAACCAATCTGGTTTGTCCTTCTTTGCTCCTTCGAACTTCTTGGAAATTTTTGGTCCGCCACCGAATAATGCGGCCGCCCCACCAACTTTTCCTCCCGCCTTTGGTTTAGGGGCTGATTTACGAGTGGCTGATTGTTTGGGTGCTTGCCGTTTGTCTGATGCAGCAACTGCTTCCGACTTGTATTCCTTTTCGAGTTCTGCGCGAACTTTTTTGCGAATTTTTGGTTCGATTTTCTTAGCCAACTCTTCTTGGTCAACATCGGCTAATTTCTCCTCTAATTGTTTATTAGAAATTTCAAGAGCATCCATGGCTTTTAGATAATGGGCAGCGATTTGGACTAGTGATGCTTCCATAGCTGCCTGGGCTTGAACTTGAACCACCTCAGCGGAATGGTCTCGCCATTTCTTCCACTGCAGATTACTGTGGGATAAGATGTCTGAACCACACTTCGGACAAAATGACCTTTTTGGTGGTTTTAACACAGGGATTGCTCGCAGGTCCTCGTTAGTGAGATTAGTTTCATCAATTCCACCATGAGAAATATCGTGAATGTGGTGGCTTGCTTCCATCCCCAAATCCATTGCTTGCTTGAAAATCTGCTCTGAGGTGTTGACTCGGCCTGCCATTACCATCCCCCACGCGTCACTTTCTTGGGAGACCATGGCAACAGCCGCAGCAGCGGCTGGACTTGAGGCAAATGTTGAGGTTACACCTGGGTTGGGGGCTGCCACCGGCTTCATTGCCTCTTGTTGGGCTTCTTCTGCGGCTTGAGCAGACGAAGCGGCGATGCCGAGTTCAATCGGATTGCCCCCATCTTCAATTTTAGCAATCAAGTCAAATTTGTCTGCCATTGATAGGTCATCTCTGCTTTTGATTGAATCTTTTAGAGATTTCACATCATGCCCAGTTGATGTGATTGGGCCCTCAACATCGAAGTCATTTCCACACTGCAAACAGAACTTCGCGGTGGCTTCATTTGGGCCTTCGCACTTGGGGCAGTAGACCGTCATCGGACTCGTTCACAACCCCATCCCATTTCAAACATAATGCTCAATCGTGTTGCTGGAGGTTGTTTTCTTGGATTAATTCAGTTGGTCAAGAAGACTACTCACATCGTCTTTGCCTAACTCAACAAGAAGGGCTGCTAATTTTGGTCCACGGTCCCTGTTCAGTAATGCTCGGTAAAGTGTTGTAAACGCTTGACGTGTCTCTAGTTCCGAATTAGAAGTAGCGGTTCTAATCGTTGCTAAAAGACTATCTTCAATCCATTCAGAACTGGCTAATAATTGAGAAAATTCACTCAGAAATTCAAGTTCGTTAGATGTGAAATCTGCTGAATTTATTGAATCTGCTAACTGAATCCGCGCGTTATCCGGGAACCACTCAGAATCTACCCAATTTCTCATCCTTTTCACTCGGTCAATCAGCCTCTCGTCTGGTTGGCCCACATCAACGCCATGGGTCCTTGCTAGTGATTCAAGCAAGTCATCATTTTGTGACTTTATTTGACATAGAGTTGAAAGATGGCTAAATGATATTCCAAGGCTAGAATCAAAATCAGAACCAGAACGAATTCCTTGTGCCAACTCAAACTTTCTAGCTTCATCAATCAACTGCTGTTCTTTACGACTGCTTTCGCTAAGGTTTTTGTGAGCAATTTGGCTAAGTTTTGAATGATATCGTTGCTCTAATCGTTCATACTCATCAGCCAATGAAATCAACCCTTCACCCGGGTCAAAATCAATGTGTTTTCCCGGTTTCACACGGCTAATGAGGAAGCGCATAATTTCTGGAGGTACAATATCAAGGAGTTGTTTTCCGCTCACGGTATTTCCTTTGCTACTAGCCATCGCTCCTTTTCCTTTGAGATATATCCATTCATACATCATTCCCATAGGGGGTTCAGAGCCAAAAATAGGTGCTAGGTGCTGTCCCGTGTCCCACGAACCTCCCGCTGCTGAGTGGTCTTTGCCATAACCTTCGAAGGTAACATCGAGCCAATCCCAACGGGCTGGCCAGTCTAACCTCCAAGGGAGTTTCCCGCCACCCTTTTCGATATTTGTTCGACCTGTACGGCCATCATCTGATTGCCAATCAACCCAGGGCCATTCACAGTTGGTTACTTTGATGCCATGCATTTTCCCCTCATCGTCTGTGGGATTGTAAGGGAACCAATCGTCGTCTAGAGGGCGTTTAGAAACATCAGATATTATATCCCGAATTTTCACTTGGTTGGCAATTGCAGTTTTTACAGATTCTGTATATTTACCATCCAAATAAGACTGGTGGACATCAACTACACGATATTCCACCCCTAGGTCATCGAGAGCAGAGAAAAATGGTGTCAAAAAGTAGTCTGGGTAACTACCATTTCCGTCAGGCGAAGGAATTGTCGCTAATGCTTTTCCAACATGTTGCTCGAAATTCTGTTCTTTGAGGAAGGGGTAGACTTTACGAAGTGGGTCTGCGTTATCTGCGATGTAGATTAGTTCTGCCTCTACTCCAATTCTTTCACATGCTCGCACTACTAGGTCTGCGGTGAGAACCTCTCGCATATTCCCCACATGGATTGGTCCGGAGGGCGTAATTCCAGTGGCAATAACGTGTGAATCACCTTGCGCTGCCAATCGCTCTGCGATGACATCTGCCCAATGCATCTCTCACACCAACTCAGACTGAGACTGCTCTGATTAGACCGCGTAATGGGATTCCAGCGATTTCATTCTTTTCGGTCTTATTGACCATGACCATGCAGAGAACAACTTCTGCACCATCATTTTGTAAAACTTCAATCGCTCTTCGCATTGTTTCTCCGCTGTTCAAAAGATCGTCAACGATTACGACTTTTCTGCCTCCAACATTTGCGTATTTGTGGGATAATGCTCCTCCTTTAGCCCCAACCGCGCTACGGAAAATCGATACTTCAGCACCAACTTGCTCGGCAACAGATTGTGAAAAGAAAATTCCGTTCAGGCTTATGCCCACAACTGTATCAATCCCTTCTGGATGATGTTCATCAATAATATCTGCCATTATCATCCCGATAGCGTCAATTCGTTGAGGTCTTACTCCGATTGATCTCCAACCAATTCGGACATCATCCGGTTTTGCCTCGGGTGCTGAACTTCCTTGCAACCAAGTGATTGTGGATTTTGAAATGGACATTTCATCAGCAATTTGCTGGTCATTCAATCCTTCTTCTCGCAGAGCCAGGACTCTATCTCGCAGTTCATCAACACTTAATGCCATTCAATCTTAAGGATGAGTTGCTCCATAATGAACCCACCGCCATAGGCGGTGTTAAACAACCTAGTATCGTGGTTAATCTAATACAACGGCCAAGAAGAAAATTTCTCAATAATTAATGGCAATTGAATATCTGTTTTGTTCCCATTTAGTCGTCAGATTGTCATTGGAGGTGAGTGATTCAAAAAATTGAGGCAACTGAATTGCTGGAAAATTCCGCTTTGGTTGTCAGATTGTCAGTGATGAAATCTGATTCAAAATCTTCCAGTGCTACCAAATCCGCCTTCACCACGTTTGGAAAATTCCGGTTTGGTTGTCAGATTGTCAGTGATGAAATCTGATTCAAAATCTTCCAGTGCTGCCAAATCCGCCTTCACCACGTTCGGTGTCACCAAGGCCATTTTCATCAACCTCAACAAATGAGACTTGTGGGACTTGAGAAATTACCAATTGTGCAATTCTTTCACCCTTTGGGATAGTGTAAGAATCGCCTTCACCTATCCATGTGAGTAATACCATCAATTCACCCCTGTAGTCAGCATCTATAGTTCCTGGTGCATTGGGTAAAATCAAACCTTTTGCGGCCAGAGAAGAGCGAGCTCGAACTTGGCCTTCAAAACCAGCAGGAATTGCAATTTTAAGACCGGTTTTCACTTTCATTGAAGACCCCGAAACCACAATGGTTTCCTCTATTGCTCTCAAATCCCAACCTGCAGCAAGTGAGGAGCCCTGAGTTGGGGCTTGCGCATCAGCATGAATTTTCACAAATTGGACCTTCACTTGCTCTCGCATCAATACCTCCGGGGCGCGTCTAGGCTGTTGAATTAACGGTGGGCTTAACAGGGAGACGCAAGTCGGCGAATTCAATGGCAGACTTTGATTATGAGTCACTCCTCAATCGGGCTCGCGACAAAATACCTCAGGAGTTGTCGTCATCTGAAAGGTGGAAATTACCTGAACCTGATGTTATGATTGAAGGTAGCCAGACAATTATCCGTAATTTTAGTGATATTATTGACATGATGGATAGGGATGGAAACCACGTCTACCATTTTTTACAAAATGAACTGGGAACATCCGGGTCAAGAGAGGACCGCCGTGTCTTACTCAAAGGGAGAATCCCGCCAAAGAGAATCCGAGAAAAGTTGGGTAATTACGTCAAAACCTTCATTTTATGCGGTCAGTGCAGTGCGCCTGATACTAGTTTCATCAAAGAGGATAGAACAACACTTCTCAAGTGTCAAGCCTGTGGGGCAACCCGTCCCGTGAAACTCTGAACAACACTTCTCAAGTGCCAAGCCTGTGGGGCAACCCGTCCCGTGAAACTCTGAGCAAAAGATTGGGTCACTAATGTGAGCGCGATTCTGCCTTTGCAATTGATATTCTTACTGCCATCACAGTATCTGGTGTAACCGATATGCTTGAGATTCCGCAATCAATCAAGAATTCAGGGAATTCATCGGGGTAGTCAGATGGCGCCTGTCCGCAAATTCCAATTTCAAGCCCAGATTGGGTGAATTTCCTGACTGCATCTCTAATCATTGATTTTACCGCCGGGGACCGGGCGTCAACTGGGTGCTGGTAACCCTCTAAGTCATCTCTTGATACAGCGTAAACCGTTTGTACTAAATCGTTTGAACCGATTGACCCGCCATATAATTCCATTTTTTTGATAAAATTTTCTGCATCTATGACATTCGATGGCAATTCTACCATCACGAACAGAGGAACTTTTGAGGCCGGTCCAACATTGTGTTCATTGAGAAGATGTTTGACCGCCTCGCCCTCTTCGGGCGAGCGGCAAAATGGCACCATTAACTGCAAGTTATCTAATCCAAAGTCATGCCTGACCGAAGCCATTGCTTCGAGTTCCATTTCAAATGCTGGCTTGAAATTTTCATCTAAGTACCGTGAAGCACCCCGCCATGCAATCATCGGATTCTCTTCATTTGGCTCAAAGATTCTACCACCTAATAGTTCGCGATATTCATTTGATTTGAAATCTGAAAGTCTGACAAGAACTGGACGGGGATGGAACGCTGCACAAATTAAGCCGACACCTTCCCGCAATTTATCGATGAATAATCCGCGTTTATCCTCATAAGACCACGCTCGCCTTTCAACTGCTTCGACTGCGGCTTGGATTGCTGATTCATCGGTAATTTCCAATGCTTCAATGTATGGTTGAAGTCCAGGTCCAACCTCCTTAGTCTCAAGGTATTGTGCTAACTCATTGTGATGTACGAATGCAAGTGGGTGAATACCTACTTCAGCAGATAACACGAATTCAATTCGGGCTAAGCCAACTCCATCAACAGGTAATTGTGAATCTGCTAGTGACTTTGTTGGGAAACCAACATTCAACTTTATTTTGGTATTCAATTTGAGATCTGAATCTACTTCAATTTCTTCAATTTCAAAGGGATGGGTTCCAGAGTATATGAATCCAGTATCACCTTCAGCACAACTTCCGGTTACTTCGGCCAAATTTTCTAAATCCATCGCCTCTGAACAGCCAACAATTGCTGGAATGCCAAATTCACGGGCGATGATTGCCGCATGAGATGTTCTGCCTCCCTTTCGGGTTACTATCAATGACGCCTGTTTCATCAGTGGTTCCCAATCAGGAGTTGTCATTTCGGTAACTAATACATCACCCTCCTCAAATACCCTATTTTCGTGAGGTATTTCCTCTAGCCGAACCCCATCTGCTAGTCTTCTGCGAATTGCTCTTTTTCCTTCTAAAACCTCTTCGTATGAGCGATACGAACGGACTCTACCACAACCAACCCTCTTGCCGACTGCTTGACCAGTTGCGAGAACCTTGTTGGTTTTTTTGAGTTTCTTGATCAATGATTCATCCATTCTATAGCGAATAAGTTTGGCTGAACTTGTTTTGGCATGGACCGTTTCTGGTCTTGCTTGAACGATGAATAATTGGTCGGTCACACCATCTTTTGCCCATTCAATATCCATAGGTTGTTGATAATGTTCTTCAATTGCGAGTGCCATTTCCGCAAGTTGTCGGCATTCTTGATGATTCAATGACCAGGCTCTTCTCTCATCAAGAGGAACACTGGTGGTAGTCACTTCATTGACGGTACCATGTGCATATACCATCCGAGAATCTTTACTTCCTAGAACCCGGTGAACAATCGCGAAATTGCCACGGCGTAACCCTTCTTTCCAAACAGTATAGGTGTCTGGGGTAACACTGCCTTGTACGACTAGTTCTCCCAACCCATATGCCGACGCGATGTGGATGACTCCAGAATGGCCAGAATCGGGGTCAATTGTGAACATCACACCTGAACAGGCTTTGTCAGCCCTTGCCATCTTCATGATTACAACAGCGATGGCGCTGTCGAGTGGATTCATTTCTTTCTCAAGTTGGTAGCCGATTGCTCGCTCGGTGAATAGGCTAGCAACACATTGCCTCCACTTTTGGATTACGGCTCTTTCACCACTCACATTGAGGAAGGACTCATACTGACCGGCGAATGATGCGTCGGCGGAATCTTCGGTTGTTGCCGATGAGCGCACCGCTACATCTGCACCTTGGCCATACTCCTCACACAATTGTCCATATGCGTTGATAATCGCTTGGCGAATAACCTCTGGAACAGGGGTATCGCGAACTAGCGCTCTAGCTAATGACGCCCTGCCGTGTAGGTTGAGATGGTCTGAAGGGTCGGCACCCTTTAGACAAATTTCCAATGCTTGTGAAAGAGTTGTGCAGGCAATTGCTTGTTCACGAATTTTCTCAACACCCTCTGGATTTCTTACATTGTCCCATGTATTTGCCGGGACTTCTGTATTGACGAATTGCTGGAACGCTTCAACTGTTACATTGAAGCCATTGGGGACACTCACACCTGCTTTTTTGAGATTACAGTACAACTCACCAAGAGAGGCACCTTTTCCGCCAACACTTGTGGTATCAGCCATGCTGACCTCACTAAACCATTCAACTAAATTCGCTGTTTGCAAGCGATTCAACTCCATGCCGAGTATTGCCGGCGAGAAGATGCTGTTTGAGGAGGTAAATAATGGTGGGGTAGTGAAAAAAGTAAACCAAGGGTTCTCAGAATTATTTTGAGCGGAAATTTATCAGCACTTTTCCGCGGTTCTTCCGGTCATGAATATACTGTTGAGCAGCCCCAACCTCAGTATAATGAAACACCTTGTCTACAACGGGTGAAATCTCTCCTGATGCAAGCATCTTAGAGAGTTCTTCCATGTGTCCTTTGAGAACTTCATGGTCTGGCCAAGTACCCATGTGAACACCGAAAACCGCCTTATTAGAACTCATCATTCGCATTGGGTCAAACTTTGGCATACCCCACAGAAAACCGAGTGCAGCCCGCAGTGAACGCTTGCTTCCACGGACGGCTGAAGAACCTCCAAAAGCGTAGAGATTCCCACCTTTACGGAGTGCTTTGTACGAGCGCATCAGGTGCTTCCCCCCCACAGGGTCTAAGGCGTGGTGAACACCCATACCGTCGGTTTCGGATTTGCAAACTGAAACGAAATCCTCAACTTCACGGTCAATATATCTCATGCCAAGTTCTTTCACAAATTCAGATTTTGCTGTCGAGGCAGTACCAATGATAATTCCAGCCCCAAGGGCTTTTCCGATTTGCGCGGTTGCAGTGCCAACGCCTCCGGCAGCATGGTGAATTAGAATTGTATCATTTGGTTGAAAATTTCCCAAATATTTCAACATGTGATATGTGGTCAAATAAGTGACTGGTAATGCAGCCGCAGTATCAAAATCAACATCATCAGGCAATTTGAACACACGTTCAGATGGGACTGCAACTTGTTGTGCATAGCCTCCCATCCCACAAAGAGCAAGCACTCTATCACCAACATTGAAACCATCAATTTTTTCACCGATTTTGGAGATTATCCCTGAGACTTCGTAACCTGGCGTGAATGGGAATGGCGGGGTTGGCGAGTATAGTCCTTGACGCATCATCAAATCGGCGAAGTTTATGCCCGCTCGGTGTACTTCAACAATAACTTCGCCGGAATTTGGAATGGGATCTTCAGCATCAACTATTTTTATGGCGTCCAAACCACCTTTCTTGGCATAGATTACACGCTGCATATTCAGGCCTCAGGATTCATCAAAATATGTTTTGCGACAGTTCCGGAGCGCAGATGTTCGAGCATGTCGAGTATGTTTTCTTTACCTGTTAGGGTATACCATACACCTTCTGGGTAAACCACGCATGAGATACCATTCTCGCAATTGCTGAGGCAGCCAGATTTTTGCACTCGTATATTTGCAATTCCTTCAGCTTTCGCTGCTGATTTGATGGCTTTCATTAATTCTAAACTATCTTTTGCGCTACAACATTCTCGCTTAGCATCAACTGGTCTTTCATGAGCACAAATGAACATATGATGACGAAATTGTGTAGTCATGATTTCACTCCAATAGACTGTCAAGTGCATCAATTAGGTTGTGGTCCCTCTCAGAGATACCATTGATGTCATGACTCCAAGTTCTGACAAGGACACTTCCCCAATTTAGCACAAATTCAGCATGGTGGTTCAAATCTTCACAAATTGCACCGGCTTTGTTGACGAAGTCTAGAGCAGTAACAAAGTCTGAAAATTTCCACAACCGCTCGTAATGATGGTTATCAATTAATTTCCAATCTTCATGCATGCTCACCGAATCAACCCCATACGTGGCTGTCATCTGCCCCAGTGGAATCCTTTTCCACTTCCTCATGTAATGAGTTTCGCCGCTTCATATCCTCTCTTTCATAATTTAACAGGTCTCGGTCATCGATGTAAGCAGCCCTCATATGGGCCACTAAGCATACATCTACAATCACATCTCTTGAAATGTAATGGTAATTTTTGTCTGCAGTAAGCAGTTCGATAGTCAGTTTATTGGTTCCCATCAAACGTCCTCTCATCCAAGGGTCCATGTCTGTTGGTAATGCACGCGCATCAATCAGGATTTCAACTAGGTCATCTCTTCTTAGACCGGTACGCCTCGCAAGTAATGGTCCGTTGCGAATATCCTCAAATTCTGAAAAGTTAGGTTTCCCAAGATCTTCCCATAGTGTTACCGCCCAATCTGGTAGGTCATTTTTGTTGCTCCGACTTCTTTTCTTCGCTGCCATCTCTCTCGCCTCTAACACCCTGAGTAACCCAACCCTTGAAAAGAGAACCCCTTGATAGTAGACTTCAAATTAATCCAATTGAATGTTGATTCTAGAAAATTCAAACCTTTCCATTGAAGAGGGATGGGCGAGCCGCAAACATTGGGTGGAGTGCAATGACGGTTGTTGTTTGGAAGAAATTACCCACTGTTTTGCTGTCAGATGAGTTGCTGGATAAAGCCTACAGGAGAGCAAATAAAGCCAAGGATTCAGTAGAAGATACCGACAGATTGTTTCGCACACGTAAGCAGATGATTCGCATGATTCAATCTGCCAGTGACGTTTTAGACGCGACACTGAAAAATTATGTGGCAAAATGGCCGTCATTAGACAAACAGTCCGAATTTGACCGAGCGTTGATTGATGCATCTGTCGGCTGTGATCAATTTCGCCATCACCTTTCAAACCTGCAATGGGCAGCAAATCAAACGATGGCTATTGCCAAAAAATATGAACAACAATTGCAGAGAATGATGAATATAGATTCAATGCATCAGCGCAGGCGTGAAGCGTACGGTAGAATCTCCTCGATTATTGACCAAGTCAACCCCTCTCTTTTGTGGTTGAACAGAGCGAGAGACCAGTTACGAGAATTACCATCAATTGATACTTCTGAGCCATGCATAGTTGTTGCAGGTTCACCTAATGTGGGCAAATCAGCATTGATTGGAGTCCTTTCAAGTAATGAGCCCGAAGTAGCTGGATATCCATTTACCACGAAGCAGTTACATGTTGGTCATTTTGAACATCGGCGTCGCGTCTACCAGATGGTTGACACACCCGGTCTTCTTGACAGGCCGATGGAAGATAGGAATAATATCGAGATGCAAGCAATTGTTGCTCTAGAAAATATTGGTTCAATCGTTTTATTCTTGCTTGATCCAGCCGAGCATGGTGGTACATCGATGGAATCGCAAGAAAATTTGTTGGCAGAAGTTGCCGCCTTGTTGCCACAGACTCCGCTAATCGTTGTAGATGGAAAGGCTGACTTGTTGAATATTGATACCGGAGTGAATCCAGTTTCGGGACACCTATGTATCTCAGCAACAGAAGGTTATGGCATTGAGCAGTTAAGAGAAGAATTAGTCTCTAGAATCGGTGCTGATGATATTGGTGACCCACTTCTTCTCCCAGAAGGTTGGCACCGTTCCGACCGTTGAATTAAGCAAAAAAACGTAACAAATTGAATTCAATTTGTTTGTGACACATGGCCACAACGAGTGCAGAAAATCTTGTGACCATATTGAGTGCGTTCAAGCCCCTCAATAGCAATTGTAACCCCGCATCCAGGACACTTGTAACCTGACATGACCAATCCTCACCTTACCCGAGTAGCATGGGGTTCTTCAACGGTCCGACTAGTCGTTATCAGATTTTGCGAACTTAAGAGGGAAGGCCATTTGCACACCCGCAAGGCACAACACAACTCCTACCACTCCTAAAATGAGCATTGGGAAAAGAGCCATTCCAGCACTATACGAATATGTCACAAGGTTTGTGTCTAGGGTAAGAGTACCAGCACGACCACCGGTGATAAAACGGGTATTCCCTGGGTCTAGATCCCATTCCAAGCCTGAATCTGAGTTTGGACCGCCAGCAATTATCTCAAAATCTGAGGCGGTACATCCAGTCAATCCTTGGTCGTCAGGACTGCATTTATCCCAGTCGATTTTATCAGCATCAACAATTCCAATCCATGCCTCGCCGCTATGGTCCCAATTCATGGAAACTGAAACATCAAGAAGCATAAATGGTTGTGGGATTGAGAGGTTATCTTGGTTCATTCCAATTTCACAATTATCGTCTGAACCGGGTGCACAAGGTGGAATTGGAACTCCAACTGTGCTTGTATCCGATGAATATCCGATGGCACCAACTAAAACCAAAATGACGCAAAAAACACCAGTAATGACCGGCAGAGCCGACATGATACGAACCATCATCAAACCATACCTGAGGGTTTAGGTGAATCAATCCTTCGCTTGGCAAATTGAGATTATGGTATCCCGAATCAGATTACAATTGGTAGCAAAAACAACATTATTGCAATTGCCGGGAACAAATAAAGCATCAAATTAAGGCGTTTTCTTGACTTTTCTTGTCTTGCGTGTTTTTCTGCACAAGGTTGGTCACCACAGTTTGCGGGGTCGGCATCAATCGGAATTGGGGTATAGCAAATTGCACAGTGGCGGTGAGGTGCAATGTACTTCGTACTTTTTGGGTTGTCAGATATTTGTTTTACAACTTTTTTTGTTGTCTTGGCTGTGTCAGCAATTGCTTTTTTCAAACGCTCTTCCATTCGACCCATCAATTCACCCCGATGATTGTACCACGGAAGGTTTCTCCCGCTAAGCATTTCGCTAGTCTCTCTAACTTACGCCCATTTAGTAATGCTAGTTCTATGTTATTGTCTATAGCAATTTGGACTCCTATTGGGTCGATCACTACATTGGGCCCCGCCCCTCGGTGCTCAGGTGGGCCTACGATGGCTTGTAAATCAGCCAATGACATCTCTTCAAAGGGGATTGCATCAGGATTTAGTTGTGGGGCTTTGTCGTATACAAAGTCAACATTTGTGGCTATGGTACACCTTTTCGCCCCGCTATCAACTGCAAGATTGATTGATACAGCATCTGTAGTGTGGCCTGGAATTGTTCCTCCCATCACGATTACAGAGTGATTTTGCATAGATTTTGCTGCCTCACTAGTAGTCTCTGGTACGTTTTGTGCAACATCAACTCCGAGGGTTTTGAGTGCCGAAGAGAATACGGTGGCATTATGGCGGGTAGCAGCAATCCCAATGAGGTCTAGGTCGAATGTGTCAGTTACTCCTGACTTTCGAGCAGTACCAATATTTTCACGTGCTAAATGGCCACCCCCAACTACGATACCAATTTTAGTTCCAGCCGCAGCAGTCATGTGAATAATTTTGCTAGCATCCTGCACCCATTGTTGGTCAATGTCGCCACCGTCATACATCAAACTGCCACCAAGAGCGACAATGACGACTTCACTCATCACGTTAGCCGCAGCGACTCCGATTGATAAGCCCGACCGCTGTTTTTTCAAAAAAAAACCCATTGAAGATGGAAAAAGGAGTAGCGGTCAGCATGAAGGATTGATAACCCGCTGGCAATCGCCTAGAACCACAAGGTGGTTCTGATGGCAGACGATTCCGACAAACAAGCAGCCAAACTTCGGCTGAAGCGTGTTCTTGAGGATTTGATGAGTCTGAAAGGGATGGGTACTGAACTTGTCACAGTTATCATTCCACCTGACCGCCAAGTTGCTGATGTCCGCCACCAATTAGCGAATGAATCAGGTCAAGCAAGAAACATCAAATCAAATTTGACAAGAAAGCACGTGATTGATGCAATTGAATCAGCATCAGCGGCTTTAGCAAATCGCCGTGATGCTGGTGAAAAAGGAATTGCAGTATTCACTGGCCATGTGATTGTTGGAAACAACAAGTCTCGCATGACAACAATAGTAATTGAGGACCCTCCAGAACCTTTCACGTCTTTCAGATATCGTTGTGACAGTACTTTTGAAACATCTCAACTTGAAGAGATGCTCATCAATCGTACCGCGTATGGTTTGTTAGTGATAGACCGAGGTGAGGGCGCATATGGTGTGGCAACAGGGAGTACCGTCCATGTCAAGAAACACATCACTAGTCTTGTGCCAAGTAAACATCGACAAGGTGGGCAATCACAACAGAGATTCGAGAGGTTAATCGAAGAGGCTGCTGATAAGTTCTTCAAGAAAGTCACAGAACGGGCTTGCGAGTACTGGTTACCTATGTTACCCGACCTCAAGGGTGTGATTGTGGGTGGGCCTGGGGCTACCAAGGATTTCGTGATAAACAACGGATATTTACATCACGAAATTCAAAAAATTGTCAAGAAGCCATTGTTTGATGTTGGTTATTCTAATGAAAGTGGCTTGCGAGAGTTAGTTCAGAATGCTGGAGATTTGATGGACCAAATCGCCTTGGAAGAAGAGAGAACATTAGTTGACAAGTTCCTCAGAGAGATTATGCAGTCACATCCTAAAGCAACATATGGTGAGATGATGATACGCTCTGCTCTCGACCAGGGAGCGGTTGACATGCTATTGCTTTCAGAAGCGTTGAGAAAGAAAACGGTTTTCTTCAATTGCCGTCAATGCAAGCATGAATGGTCATTTACAGTAGATAAAATCCCTGATATTCCACCCTGTCCTGCTTGCAAAGCAGATGCAGACCAAGTAAGAGAAGATTCAGATAAAGAAATTGAATTGCTTGATGAGTTCACACAACTTGCTGGCCAATCAGCAGCATCTGTGAGTTTGATATCTACTGATTCAGAGGAAGGAATGACCTTATTGACAGCGTTTGGGGGAATGGCAGCAATTTTACGCTGGTCATGGAGTTGATGAAATGCGTCAATTAAGCGATGTAATTCGCGGCACCGTATGGGATGCTCTAACTGAGATGGGTGATGAAAACCCAGACGGCACCCTCGCCAATCTCACAACGCCTCGTCATGCAAACCAAGGTGACCTTGCATTACCTTGTTTTGCCCTAGCAAAATCGATGAAAAAGCCTCCACAAGATATTGCTGCAGATTTAGCACAAAGAGTTTCTACTGTTTTGACAGCAATTGACGGCTGTAGTGAAGTTGGCAGCGATGGTGGATTTTGCAACTTTTATGTTGATGCTACTTGGTTAGCAGGTCAGACAATTGGCGGGATTTTCAATAATCCTGATTCCGTTGGCCATCACCGGCCATCCTCATCACTCTTGATTGAGCATACATCGGCCAATCCAAATGGTCCATTCCATGTTGGCCGTTCAAGAAATGCAATCCTCGGAGACACATTTGTCAGAATGCATCGACTTGCCGGTGATGATGTTAGGGCGGAATACTATGTTGATGACATGGGTAAACAAGTTGGAATTTTGGCTTGGTCATTGGCTAATTTAGATGAAGATAGGGTAACTGAAATTCTAGCAGCAGAAGATATGAATGAAATGCCAAGTCACCCTCACAAAGAAGACCATCAGAGAGTCCGTTTTTATCAAGCGGCAAACCTACTGAAAGCGGTTGACCCAGAAGTAGAATTAGGTGTCACAAAGTTGGTTCAAGCATCAGAAGAAGCAGATGCAGAAGTTCTTGCTATCTTCGAATCTGCTTATCAGCCCGTACTTGATGGGATGCTAGAAACACTTGAGCGACTCGGCATAACCTTTGATTCATTCACTAAAGAATCGAAGTTCATTGTTGATGGTTCAGTGGATGTCATCATGGATAGACTTAGCCAGAGTGAGTTACACGGTAGGGCAGAAAATGGTGCCCATTATTTAGAACTTGAAGACCGGGGGGTTCAGGGTAAATCAACAAAATTCTTCTATCAAAGGGGTGATGGTTCCTCACTTTATGCGACTAGAGATATCGCTTATCACCAGTGGAAGTGGACCGAAGCAAAGCGCCTTGTGAATATCTTAGGTGAAGATCACCGTTTGCAATCTAGGCAAGTTGGAATTGCATTAGATGAGTTGGAAATCCGTAATCCAGAAGTTGTATTCTACGCATTTACCAAGTTACCAGACGGGAAAATGAGCACCAGAAGGGGCAATGTTGTCTATATGGATAATCTGTTAGACGAAGCCTGTTCTAGAGCAACAGCGATTGTTAAAGAAATGAGAGATGACTTAGATTCCGAAGAGTTAGTCACAATCGGCGAGGCTGTTGGTCTCTCTGCAGTCCGGTTCAATATAATTCGAGTGTCTCCAGAAAAAGGAATCAATTTCCGTTGGGAAGATGCTCTCAGTTTTGATTCTGATTCCGCCCCATTCATCATGTATAGTCATGCGAGAGCTTGTTCAATAAGCCGCAAACTAACCACTCAAGGTCATGATGTGGAATCGCTAGTAGCCAAGGAAGTGGCAAGTGGCAACTGGGAGGACCTCTCAGATTCTGCCGCGACATTGGTGAAGAGGATTGCAACATTCAGTGAGGTACTAGATGCTTCTATCACAAATCAACGTCCAAATCTATTCTGTTCTTATCTGCTTTCTCTAGCAACAGAATACAATCGCTTTTACCGCGACAATCACGTTTTGGTGGAGGGCGAGGTAAATTGCCAAAATTTAGCACTCTCAGAAGCAGCGAGAATTCTGCTTGCAGCAGGATGCAATGGATTGGGGATTATTCCAATTGAATCGATGTGATTCAAAGGTCTTCCATTAATTTGCTGCTCATTGTTGAATGGCGTTTTCGTCCAGATGCAGTCACTGCACCTCGCATTTCAACCAAACCACGAATTCCAAGATTGTAACTCTCTACTCGCTTGGTCCACTGTGCAGCGGGCCAGCCACAATCCCATCTGTCCTTCTCAACACTATTTTCATCAATCCAAGCAGAACATTCTGGTCGGTGGCAACGGCCATTTTTTCCATGACGTTCTCCCTTGAAATTTGGTTCACCCAATTCTTCCCAAAAGGATGAACGCTCACAAATAGGGCAAGGGCGTCGTCTCATCCGTCCTAACTCTGTATTTGGGTCTTCACCAACATAGTCAATTTCCCAAACCTCAACATAAGCCTCGGTAAATTCGGTATTTTCAGCCCTAGCAAAGAAGGCTCGTAGTACATCCCAAGCATCACTTTCTTTGGAAGTAACTCCAAGTGGAGTCGGGACCTCATCGACATTGACTACGGTCGGCATGAACACCTGTTTCAGGCCACTCATCAAACATCGGTTGTGGCACTACCCCATGAAGGTGGCGTCAAAATTTGTGTTAATCACTTGAACCATTCAAGAACTGCACCAACTCGAGCACCCATTACTGAGTCAAGCCATTCGCCCCGCGAAAAAAGGATGGAGAAGGGTAACACACTTGCTTCAGTAGAAATTTGAGGAAACGAAGTTTTGAATCCAACATTGCCTGGGCTATCGAGTACAATCTTAGCCACGGGGAAATCATTTTTTGCCAATGTTTCAACAAAAGGGTCACAGTTTTCACAACTGTCTCGCGTGAGTACGAGAACTGAATCTCGTTGAGCGATGAATAGTGGCCAAGTATCATCAGTCAGGGTTTCAGCAGTCATTGAATTCCCTCATTTGATAGATTTAATAGTGCAATTTCTTAGTTGGGATGGAGATTTATTCATCTCGCTCATGAACCCAAATAATGTGGTATCCAAAGCCAGTTTTGATGAAGCCATCTATCGTTTTCAATTCTTGCTCCCAGACTTTCTTTGAGAAATCCGGGACCATTTGTTTGTAGTGAAACCAACCTAAGTCGCCGCCCTTAGAACCAGATGGGCAGGATGAATGTTTGCGCGCCATTTTTTGGAATTCTTTTTGTGGCTTTCTAGATGAAGTGATTTTCTCTACAATTTGAATTGCTTGTGATTTACTAGCAATTAAAATGTGACTTGCATGTGCTCTCTTTATTGCCATCTAATCACACCTCATTCTCATACTTCTCCCCATGCAAGATATCTAGCATAGGTGCCGTAGACGATGGAACTTATCGCCAAACTTTCTTCATTGAATCGAGTCATATCATCAGCAAATGTGTGATATTCATGAGAGCCTGAGCCGTAGCACACTAGGGCATGGCCTGGCTTGTCACTGTCATCTTGAACTGTGTCATATACGAAAGGCCCGTGGTCTGAATTATATGGCATCCCATTGGGAGTGTTTTTCTCACCATCCATGGTTCGGATGTTGATTGTGTATTTTGAAGTTAATTCAGGACGCTCTGATTCTAGCAATGAGACTATGCTCTTGACTTGGTCAACATCGCTTTGATAATTGCCGAATAGGGTGAGGCTATTGCCTCTTTCAGGGTCAATGTCAACATGATTCATATCTAGATTAATGTAGACAATAAGGTCGTCAGCCAAGGTTTTTTGGTATTTCTCAACCCATGCTTTAGAACCGTGTAAGCCTTCTTCTTCACCACCCCATGTGCAGAATTTAATAGTGTGTTTTGGCGTCCCTAAATCAGCATACATTATCCCAAATTGCCTTGCAATCTCTAGAACTGAAGCGGTCCCTGATGTATCATCAACAGCACCCGGTCCGTTGTATACTGTGTCGTGGTGGGCACCGAAAATGATCAGTTTGTCATCATCTCCTTGAATGATTCCGCAAGGGACTCTAACTGACCTTGTCCCTTGGTTGTCGACATCAACTTCAATGCCTATTTTCACATCATTCGTGTCCTTTTGTTCGAATAATTCACTGAGTTCCTCACCCATCTTTTTTGATAATTGAACAAATGGAATTGTTTCTGGTAAGTTTCCTCCAGTTTGGTCCATCAACCCTTCGATATCAACAGTTTTGAAAATTGGAACACAATCGTCAGCGACAATTTTACCACAGTTATTTACCACATTTACAAGGAAAAGTGCTGCCAAATCGTTCTTGATTGCTTTTGCATAGATATCTGTGTTACTTCCAACTCCTGCTGAACCCCATACCATTCCAACTTCTCCGGTGGCTTGAGACCAGAGTGTGTCATCACTACCATTTGATAAATTGACAATATTTAGGTCATCTCCAAATTGGTAGTTCCCTGTCCCACTATATCCTTGGATAACATAGTCCATTCGGTGTTGATATTCTTTATGTTGGGCATTGATATCTTCTATGCCACATGGGAATATTGTTTGTCCAAATGGATAAGTCCCCGGAATGCAATAGAATATACTGGGTGGCGATTGGATTTCAAACATCGGCACATCAAATTCCTCAATCGTTGCTGACATACCATATTCGGTGAAATTTTGTTTGTTCGATTCAGCAGTTGCTAATTCTTCTTGACTTCCTGACATTCTGCCATCCCATTGTGGGTGACCAAGGCTAACTAGGTGGCTGGCTCTTTCGCGGGCTTGTGCTGGGTCAAAATCAATTAGTGTATATTCTGGTTCATCCTCTAACCAAGACATTAGTGCTGGTAAGCCGAGGATTCCACCTCCTGCAATACTTAGCAGTAACAATGTCACTACTAATATTCCAAACATTGGGATTTGAGTTCCAAATACCTCCCTGCTCGCTTTCATTCGGCTGGCGAGTGTAGACCCATCAGAGATTCCTTGAACTAATAACGCATCAGGAACTTCTTGTTCTACAGAAGGAGATTTTGAATTGTCATGGTTTTCCAAGCGAGTGAGTTTCTCACTCTTGTTACCGCTACTCGGGAGATTTAGACGCTTCAATTCCGCAGTCAATTCTGCCGAAGTCATGTCTGCGTATCCCATGTCACTCAGCCCTGCGTGCCACCTTGTCCTTCATCAACCCAACCCAAAAAGGTGTGTTTTATTTTTTACTATTCAATACCCATTCTTTTGAGTTAGTATTTGCTCACTCGGATAACGTGACCTCTCCGCCAGTCCATCTTTGTGATAATTGATGTTCAACATCTAACTGGTCAAGGATACGTGCTATTACGAAATCAACCAAGTCATCAATTGATTGTGGATTGTTGTAATATCCTGGATTTGCTGGAAGAATGACTACCCCATACCCGGATAATTTTGCCATGTTTTCAAGTTGTACGGTTGCGTATGGTGTTTCACGTGGCACGACAATTAGTTTCCTTCGTTCTTTGAGGGCAACCATGCCTGAACGTGTGATGAGGTTGTCACTAATGCCTGCTGCTAATTTTGAAATCGTCGTTCCAGATGCGGGGCAGATGATGTATGCGTCAAATTTGGCTGAGCCAGAGGCTGATTTTGCAGCTAAATTGTCGTTGTTTTCGAGTAGCGCTCCATACCTTGTTGCAAGTTGTTGAGGAGTCTGGCCACATTCAAGGTCGAGATTGATTGCTCCTTCTCGACTTATGATGAGATTAATGTCCCATCCAGATTGAGTCAAGATCTCGAGTAAACGAGCCCCGTATCGCGCCCCACTTGCTCCGCTGATAGCCAATACTGCTGATGGCATTGTTTCTCGCTAACCGCTATCTCATTTCAACTCTTGTAAACATGAATTGAAAGCATCCATGGCTGCTGCAAATGCCTCAGGCTCTCCTCCCCAAGCAACTCTCACCATGTTTGAAAGACTAGATGAAAACATCAATGCAGGGGTTGCTAAGACTCCATGCTTTGAGCAGATATCTTCCACGAATCGCTGACAATCTATATTCGGAGGTAGTGGAAAACATCCAAAGATTCCCGTTGGTGGAGGATTCCATTCAATGCCATTTGCTGATAATACGTCAATGAGTATCGGTAAGTTATCTTCCCTCCTCTTTTTGATCAATTCTAGGGGTTCATCAAGATAAGGCCACGCTATTTCTGCTAAGCGGAGAGATGGTGTAGAAAGCATTCCCTGCATGTTATTCATCACTCGGAGTGCATTTGTTGCGGTTTTTTCAGAACCAATAATCCAACCAATTCTTAACCCACCAAGACCGTAACATTTGGTTAGAGAGTTTACAGACACGCAGTGAGGTCCATATTTGAACATAGGTCGATGATATGGTGTGCCAATTGTAGTATCGAGGTAAACCTCATCCGAAATCAATCCTACTTCGTAGTCTCTACATATGTCAGATAACCACTGCTGGTCATTTTCGTCCATCATCCATCCTGTAGGATTTTGAACAGGGGTTGTAATCACGGCACAGACCCCATCAATAATTGATTGTAAAGACTCTCGGTCAATTCTCCAGGAGCCGCAATCCTCAGGGTTTTTCGGGCCTCGCCAAAATGGCACCACTTCAAAACCAAGTGCACGTGGAAATTGAGATACAGGTGCGTAGGATGGCATTTCAACGGCAACTTTCCTTGGTTTATCAGGGTTCATTACTGACAAAAGTGCAAACACGAGTGATTGGCTAACCCCATGACCTCCAGCCACTTGGGTTGGTTTGGCTCCCTCGCGGTCGGCCACCCATTGTCGAGGGTCAAGTGGCTTCCCAGTGTACGGATTAGTTAGATCTGCTAGCACAATTCCGCCCGCTAATTCCTCCCAATCCCATGAGTAATGGAAACCTGATTGAGTCAAGTCATGGGTTACGCCTGCTTGTAATCGTGGCACATACCATTCCAAGTAGTCCACCGGTGGAAAATCACCGCCACCCACAAATTTACCGAGGTTTGGTGAAAGTGGGTGGTCTTCCATCAGATTGTGGAATTAGTTTGACAACATGAAACCTTGCACTCAAATTCCACAAACTGAAATCGAGGAATTGCAGTTATGCGTTTATCGTGACCGAATTTTTGAAAGAAGTCTCAATAATTCTATGTAAAGCCAAACCAGAGTTATCATCAATCCAAACGCTGCATACCATTCAAGGTGCTTGGGCGCACCTTGCTCCACACCCTTCTCAATGAAATCGAAATCCATTACGAAGGTCAGTGCTGCAATTCCAATAACAAGCAATGAGAATCCGATTCCAATTAGGCCATTTCCGTGTATGTATGGGATTTGGTAAGGGGTAGCAAGTGCTAGAACGAATGATACCATGTAAATAAGGAAAATAGCACCCATTGCTGAGGCGACACCAATTCTGAAGTTTTCAGTAGGGGAGATTAGGCCAGCACGATAGATAACTAGCATAATCAAGAATAATCCAAATGTTAGAGAGATGGCTTGGATAATTATTCCACTATACATTGTCTCAAAGATACCTGACATTGGTCCGAGTACCATTCCTTCAAAAGCAGCATAAATTGGTCCGATATATACTGCATGACGTTTATCAATGAACCACATCGAAATTGCTGCACCAAGAGAACCGATTACGCCCAAAAAGAACAACATGCTCCCTAAACCGGGATTATTGACCATTGACATCCAAGAAAATGTTGCAGTTACAACGCATATTCCTAGCAATAGCATTGTTTTATTGGCAACTCCCTCAAGTGTCATTCTTTTTTCACCAGTGCCAAATCCAAATGTATTGTCATTCAGATAGGGGTTACTTGAGCGCATCATGCCCTTTCGTTGAGGGGCGACGTTCTCAAACCTTCGCATACTAATTTGGCCACGGGGGGTTAGAGACCTTGCAACTGATTTTTCCTACAGTTCTACCTAGGCTAGCCTGTGCACTGGAAATTAACATCGCCTCTAAGATTTCACGAGTAAGTTTTCCCTCACCTAAGGCGCTGAGAGATGTTGTTGTGCCAGATTCAAGACCACAACCGGCTAACCCTTCGACTCTCCCCGCTGGAGTATTGTAGTTGATAGTTAAACCATGTCGGCTGACCCATTTTAGGAAATTTAACCCCACGCTCGAAAATTTGTGGCCAGTCTTCCATACACCTTGCATACGTTCATCTCTTGAGCCAATAATTCCTAATGGCTGCAATGCATCGATAATCCACTCTTCTAGCAAGTTGATTACCGCAGCAACGTTCTTTTCACCATCTAAATCCCAGAGGAAAATTGGGTATGCTACTAATTGACCAGGGCCATGCCATGTGATTCCCCCACCACGGTCTATAGGGGATGTAGCGAAACGTTCGGGGACGACAATTCCATCTTTTCTCGCTTTTGGTCCGATAGTGACAACTTCAGGGTGTTCGACTAGAATTAATGTGTCTATAATCTCATTATTGATGCGTAACTTCTGTAGTCGTTTCATCTCTTCTGCAACAATTGAATGTTCGACAATTCCGGCAATAATAACGTCGAATTGGCGCATTTCATCACATCGTGTGAATTGCGTGCCCCAAAGTCTTGAGCACACCTTCATGGAATGCTTCAGTCATTGTTGGATGAGCATGAATGGTTGCCGCAATATCCTCCAAGACTGCACCCATCTCTAGAGCTAAGACAAATGCACCAGATAATTCAGCAACATGGCTACCTACTGCTTGAACGCCTAGGATTAAGTGGTCAGATTCCCGGGCAACAACCCGAACAAATCCACCTGTCTTTTCTGCTTCAAGAGTTAAGGCTCTTCCATTTGCTGCTAATGGGAACTTGCCTACAATGATTTCTTCGCCAGCATCAGTTGCTTCATCGGGACTCATCCCAACACTAACAATTTCAGGTTCAGTGAAAACAATGGCTGGAATAGCAACTGGCTCGAAAGAACGCTTCTTGCCAGCAATTATTTCTGCAACCATTTCACCTTGTGCACTTGCTTTGTGGGCAAGTAAAGGCTCACCATTCAGGTCGCCAATAGCATAAATCCCTCGCATGTTGGTCTTACATTGAGAATCAACTGCTACAAATCTACCAGATTCATCCATTTTGACTCCCATTTCTTCTAAGCCCCATCCAGTCGTATTGGCTTTACGGCCAACGGTAACAAGCACTTTGTCAAAGTTTTCTGAAACTAAATCACCATCTTTGTTTTTCCATGATAATTCGACTCCGTCATCACTAATTTCAGCACCCGCTGCCAAACAATTTGTGTGAACCTTCACCTTATTTTTCTTGAGCCATCTCTCTAAGGGTCGACGAATTTCGGCGTCAAATAGAGATACAACAGTATCAAGACCTTCAATCACTGTAATCTCAACGCCGATTTTCCGTAGCGCACATCCAAGTTCAAGGCCGATATATCCGCCTCCGATGACAGCAATTTTTTCTGGTAATTGTTCCAAATCAAGTGCACCTGTGGAAGAAATTATGTGTTCTCCATCATAGGGCATAAATGGTAATTCAATTGGCTTAGACCCAGTTGCTAGAATGACATTTTCAGTGGTAATGTGAGCGATTTTGTTGCCATCAGAATCTGTGACATTACAGGTCTTTCCATCAAGGAATGTTGCCCAGCCTTTTACCAGCCTCGCTCCATTAGCCTTGAGAAGTGCCTCAACTCCTTTGTTGAGTTTGTCAACAATTTTGTCTTTCCAATCAACTAATGCTGGCATATCAATAGATACATCACCATCAACTTTGAGGCCCATGTGGCCACTTTGATGTTTTTTGAGTGATTCAAATCTTTCAGCAGCATGGATTATTGCTTTTGATGGAATACAGCCGCGAATCAAACAGGTCCCACCTGCTCGGTCGCCTTCAACAATAATTGTGTCAAGCCCTAATTGAGCGGCCCGAATTGCTGCTACATAGCCTCCAGGGCCAGCACCAACCACCAATACTTGGCAAGAAATTTGTTCCATCCAATTTCACCTCAAAGAATCTGTGTGGGGTGCTCAAGAAGATGCTTCAAACCCTGCACCAAGGCAGCGCCGTTGGCGCCGTCGACAACTCGATGGTCAAATGATGAAGAGAGATTCATCATTCTGCGAATAGTGATTTTCCCATCCAATACTACTGGGCGATCTATTGCTTTGTGAACGCCTAGGATGCCCACTTCTGGGGTGTTGATAATTGGTGTCGCACCTATTCCTCCATCTCTTCCAAGTGAGGTTATTGTGAAGGTTGAGCCGGTTAGGTCTGAGAGTGTGGCTGTTCCATCCCTTGCTCCACTTGCCACTCTTCCAAGTTCACTTGCGAGTTCCCAGATATTCATTGCCTCACAATTTTTCACGACAGGCACGTAAAGACCCCTGTCAGTAGTTGTCGCGATTCCCATGTTCACAGCGTTGTGTAAAACAAGAACTTCTCTGTCATCTTCGTAATGCCCATTACACCCATGGTGCCCTTCTTTGAACAGTTTAACCAATGCCTGCATGATGAATGGTAAGTATGTGAGTTTAGGTTGCTCTGCCGTGCGGTTTACATTGAGCCATTGGCGTAATGCTTCCAATTCAGTAACATCAACCTCTTCGAAGTATGAAAAGTGAGGGATTTGAGTATATGACTTTGTCATTTGTTCTGCAATCTTACGCCTCAAACCAACAATTGGGATTTCAGTTGTGCCATCAGCTGGTTGCCCCGGCGCTGAGAATTTTATTCCACCTGCAGATTCGCCTGCTTCATTATGAGCATCTAAATCAGCATGGCTGATTCTGCCAGCCGGGCCAGTGCCGCTAACTTGGCTGAGGTCAATACCTTCATCCTTGGCTCGCTGGCGTACGGCTGGTGACGCCAAGGCCCTTCCTCCAACACCGCTTCCACCACTCAAAGCACTTGAGGGAGTGCTGGTTTGACTTTGCTGTACTCGCTCTGGAATTGGTGCTGGTGTTGGCTCAGGTGTTGGCTCTGGTTGAGCGACTGGTTCGGGAGCTGGTTCGGGAGTTTTTTCTTCGGCAGGTGCCTCTGGTACGGGCGCAGGCTCGTCACTTTTGGAGACGTTTCCTTCACCTTCTACTTCAAACTCAATACAGACCGAACCTACAGCGATTATTTCACCCGGCTTGCCAACAGTTGACAGAATTTTTCCTGTAACAGGACTTGGAATGGTTACTGTTGCCTTGTCAGTCATTACATCCATCAATGAATCGTCTTCTTCAACCGAAGCACCAACTTCGATATGCCATTGAACGACCTCACCTTCAACAACTCCTTCTCCGATGTCTGGTAATCTGAAAGCATAAATCCCCATGTTTAATCCTCCTGTGTTCTCTTTATTGCCTCAGCAATTCTTTGTGGACTTGGTAAGTAATCCCACTCAGTACTGTGTGGGAAGGGTGTATCCCAACCAGTGACTCTCTCAATTGGGCTTTCAAGGTGATAGAAGCAACGCTCTTGCACGCTTGCTGACATTTCAGCACCAAAACCACTCGTTTTTGGAGCCTCGTGTACAATCACGCAGCGGCCTGTTTTCTTCACAGAATTCACTACCGCATCTCTGTCCCATGGGACAAGGGATTGTAAATCAATTAAGTCACAAGAGATTCCTGAATCTTCGATACCCTGTTGGGCAACGTGAACCATTGCTCCCCACGCAATAACAGTACATTTCTCGCCTTCCATAACCATATTTGCTTCTCCAAGTGGTATTGAATAATGCTCTTCAGGTACATCACTATACTCGTGCCCTTTCCAAGTTGGCACGTTGTGAGGGTCGCCATAAAATGGGCCGCGGTAGCAGCGTTTTGGCTCAAAGAAAACAACCGGGTCGTTACACTCAATAGCACTGATTAGCAGTCCCTTTGCATTGTAAGGGTTTGAACAGTAAACTACCTTGATTCCCGGGGTATGGGTGAATTGAGATTCCGGAGATTGTGAATGGTGATGGCCACCTTTGATACCTCCACCTGCGGGTGTTCGAATAGTTACAGGGGTGCTAAATTCTCCGCCACTTCGGTGCCTAAGTTTTGCCATTTCATTTACGATTTGGTCGTAAGCAGGGAAGATGTAATCGGCAAATTGTATTTCCATTACAGGTCGGAGTCCATTGAGTCCCATTCCAAATGCGATAGCAGCAATTCCGCCTTCTGCTAGCGGGGTGTCAAAGACTCGTTTTTCTCCATGTTTCTCTTGTAAGCCATCAGTGACTCTGAAGACACCACCAAAATAGCCAACATCTTCACCGAAAATGAGGACATTTGGGTCTGATTCCATTAGGTTGTCTAGAGCGCTGTTCAATGATTGTATCATATTCATTTCCGTCATAACAATCACCTCACTTTCCTAACTCCTCTCGTTGTTCTTGGATGTGCCAGGGTACTTCTTCGTAAACTTCTGTGAATATGGTGCTGGCGGGTGGCCACGGTCCGTTTGCTAGGTCGCCATGAGTTACGGCTTCTTTGTAGGCTGCTACAACTTCTTCATCTAGCGCACGCTCGAGTTCAGAGTGTTGCTCTTCGCTCCAGTCTCCATTCAAAATTAGATGATTTTTAAGTCGCTCAATTGGGTCACCACCCGGCCAAAACTCATGCTCATTTGCTGGTCGGTAACGGCTTGCATCGTCACTGCTGCTATGAGCGCCAGTACGGTAAGTTAGGATTTCAATGTGGGTTGCACCCAATCCTGCAGATGCTCGTTCCCTAGCCCACCTGGTGACTGAGTACAAGGCCAAGAAATCATTTCCATCTACTCTTAGACATGGTATGTCGTATGGGAGGGCACGGGTTGCAAAGTTTTCTCCGCCTGATGCGAAGTTTTTGTGGGTTGAAATTGCCCATTGGTTATTGACAACACACAAGATGACTGGTGGCTTGAAAACACTTGCAAAATTGACGGCGTAGTGGTAATCACCTTCAGCGCTTGCGCCATCTCCAATCCATGTGATTGTTGCTTGGTCTTCTCCCTTGTAGGCACTTGCCATTGCAACACCTACAGCTTGTGAAAATTGTGTTCCAACAGGACTTGAAACAGAGATATAGTATCCATCTTTGTAAGTATAATGGACAGGCATTTGCCTACCTTTAACATTGTCTTCAACATTTCCAATGCAGTGATTTATCATGCTAACCATGCTTCTTCCTCTAACAAATTGACAGCCAGGCTGGCGATATGTTGGGAACAACCAATCGTGGTCCTGCAAGGCCATTGTTTGTGAAATTGCAATTGCTTCTTCGCCAAGAGATCGCATGTAAAAGGAAAGTTTCCCAGTTCGCTGCATCTTCATCATACGGTCGTCAAAAATTCGGAGACGACACATTTGCTCAAGTCCCAAGCGCAATTCATCGGCGCTTAGATTTGGATTCCATGCTCCGCTGGCAACTCCTTCATCATCAAGAACTCTAATCAATCCTTCAGCGTGTTTGGTGGTATCTTCGGATGTACACGTATTTGGGTCGGGTTGACTCAAATCTTCAGGAGTATATGTCCAAGGTTCAAAATGTGACTCTTCTCCAGGTCGACTTGGAGCATCTGGGACTGTAAATCCATCCAAACCACCCCCCTGCTCGCCCTCTGTCATAGTTATTCCTCACACTGCTCCGACTATGATGATTTTCATGCCTGCCCATCTTTAGATGGGCTGGAGGATAAATTGGATACAGCCGCTCCCGGGGCTGTAAGAGTCGCAACTACTGGCCCGCCATTTGCTTCTGCGAGTAACAAACCCGCACGGTATGAAGAGCGTACTAGGGGCCCGCTTGCAACTGCTTTGAAACCGAATTTGCGAGCGGATTCATCCCATGTTGCAAATTGTTGCGGGGTAGGAAAGCGGTCAACCGCCAGATGTTTCCATGATGGGCTTAGATATTGGCCAAGAGTAATCATGTCTACACCTGCTTCTCTTAACATGAGCAAGGCTTCCTCAACTTCCTCATCAGTTTCGCCAACACCTACCATTAAACTGGTTTTTGTGAGTATGTCTGGGCGTAGTTTTTTCGCCTCTTTTAAGATGGCTAAAGATTGGTTAAAAGATGCCCGAGAATCACGAACATTTTGGTCTAATCTAGGCACACATTCTACGTTGTGTGCAAATACTGAAAGTGGGCTTTTGTCCAATAAGTAAGCAAGGGCTGACATATTGCCATCTAAGTCCGAACAAAGGAATTCAATAGTGACATTTGGTGCACTCTCTTTTACTGCGCTGATACACTTTTTGTAGTGGCTCGCCCCACCATCTTCTAAGTCGTCTCTATTGACTACCGTAATCACTACATGAGATATTCCCATATTGCTAACAGCGGCTGCTAAATCTCTAGGCTCATTCTCGTCTAGGGAAGGGGGTGTTTTGATGGTTCCAACAGCACAAAAACGGCATGAACGAGTACATTCTTGTCCGGCAATCATGAATGTTGCAGTACCTCTTCCCCAGCAGTCGTGGACATTTGGGCATCGAGCCTCTTCACAAACTGTGTGCAGGTTGTTGTCCTTCACTCGGGATTTTGTTTCATTAAATTGAATTTGAGCATCTCCAACAGGTAAAGTAGTTCTAAACCACTCTGGCAAGCGTTTACGCTCAGACTTTCTCCGATCTTTTACAGAGGACCTTACAATACCTCCACAACCACCAGAACTAGTTTCTGAGAGGTCGTTTATTGGCAGTTGTTGTCCAGTCACCCGCATCCCCTAATTGTGTCCCGGGGGGGCGATTCAAGTTAAGCCTTTGATTTCCTAAGGCAAACAACTCAACGCGGCAACCTCAAGTCACTTTGGCCCACCGCTTCTGCCCGGGTGTGGTAATGGGTGTCGCTTTAGTCACCGGTGGAGCCAAGCGAATCGGTGCTGAAATTTGCCGTGCTTTGGCTAAAGACGGTCATTCAGTTATCATTCACTACTTGAATTCTACAGAGGCTGCTACTTCATTGTGTGAAGAGTTGAATGATGTTTCAAAATCCGCTACAATTAAGGCAGATTTAGAAGACCTCGAGGATGTAAATTCATTGCTTCTGAAAGCATCTCAAATATTCGGTCCCATTGACATTCTAATTAACAATGCTTCACTGTTTGAGTACGACAATATTTCTTCTTTGGATAGTGAGCGTTTCAATCGTTCTATAGCAATAAATACCCTTGCTCCAATGTTGCTAACAAAAGCCTTCTCAGAACAATCGTTTCAGAGGCAAGGTTGTATCATAAATTTGCTAGATCAAAAATTGCAAAATCCAAATCCAGATTACCTCTCATACACTGCATCAAAAACTGCTCTCGCGGGTTTGGTAGAACCACTTGCAATTGGGTTGGCACCTGATATTCGAGTCAATGGTATCGCACCTGGGCTTACCCTTCCTTCCCCCCATGCTCCGGTATCAGAATTTGAAAAAATACACGACCAAACTCCCCTAGGGAGAGGCACGAAACCACAAGATATCGCGGAGGCAGTGATTTTCCTTGTCGGGGCACAATCCGTAACAGGGCAAGTTTTGTTTGTGGATGGTGGAGAGAGATTAAATCCTCGAGATACAGACGTACTATTTGGCAGAGGTGAGTAAATGGAATCAGGAGAATTTGAGCGGCAATTATTGGAAAAAGTTGGCTATTCCCTAACTACTTTGCAATTACGCAATTACACTGTAGAGATGGAGATAGGAGTTCTACAACAAGAGCAGGGTGTGACTCAACGAATCCGCTTTGATGTTGACATTTTCATCTCCGGGGCTGATGTTCCTGACGAGGATGAGATAGACAGAGTTCTTGATTATGATTTCATTCGCGGGAAAATCAACGAAAAAATTAGTGGAAGCAGAACGAATTTACTAGAATCATTGGTTGGTGATTTACTTGATTCTTTGCTTCTACCATTCGAAGCAGTTGCTGCTTCTGTTACTGCCACCAAATTAGACATCTACGAAGATGGAACAGAAATTGGTTGTAAAATGATGAAATTTAAAGATTGATTTTTTTAGAAAACCATTCTCAATCTATTTTTCATATTTTATGAAACCCACCAAGTTGGAATTAGTATGCAAGTGGTGAGGATTCGAAATTCCTTCCCTTTGCTCAGTACACCTCGAAACTCTTGCGTCAAACAATTCTCAAAAAACCCAACTGCTTTCAAGAATTGTATAACGAGGAGTTCGAATCCCACCTAGTTTGAATTAGTATGCAGGTGGCGAGGATTCGAACTTCCTTCACTTTGCTCAGTCCACTTCGAAACTCTTGCGCCAAACAATTCTCAAAAAATCCAAATGCTTTCAAGAATTGTTTAACGCGGAGTTCGAATCCCACCTAGTTGGAATTAGTATGCAGGAGGTGGGATTCGAACCCACGAACCTCTTGAGACCGGAGCTTAAGTCCGGCGCCGTTGACCAGGCTTGGCAACCCCTGCACCCCCTCGTCCACACCTCTTACCCATCAATGTGGCGTCTGATGAACGCCGAGGGGAAGCATTAATTTTACAAATATTGGAGTCAAATAAACTGTTGCTAGAATGATGCAGATTTAGTACTCCCAACCATGAACCCTTTAACGGACCGTTGACACGGCGTAGCCGTGGAACTAACATCGTCAACCCCTGCCGCCCCACGCCGATTGTCAATGATATCCCTAATTCTCGTTGCAGTGATGATTTCTACACTTTTAGGTCCGCTTTATTCTCCTCCACCAAGTTCAGAACTATTACCTGAAGAACCACGCTACCATAGCGGCGAGGTCCCGATGAAATTGTACAACATATTCCTAGGTAAGAGAAATTCAACTGCCGGGGGAGATGGATACCTAACCACCAAGACTCCAAACAATGGCCAAAGCAACGCATCAGCACTAGCGGGTTCACTCGAGTTTAGAACAAGAAATGTGCTAAGTGATATGCCAGTTGGTGGAAGAGTGGCATCTGGAGGTGGCAATGGCTGGGAAATACCTCTCAACATTTTCCTCAAAGCGACTGCAGGCTCACAACAACAAACAGCAACCTACACATTTACACTTAGAATTGAAGATGATAGTGGCACTTCAGAAACAATTGCAACAGAGCAGAAAGAACAAGGTGCTTGTGATGATTTGTTCGGCTGTGGATGGAACCAAGAGATTGTACGTTTACAGTGGATTGGAAATCAATACAAATCTATTCCAGCGGGTGGTGCATTAACTCTTACAATATCTGCCGAATCTACTTGTGAAGGTCAAGGTGGTGGGCCATTTGGACCATCATGTGATGCTGAAGTTATGTGGGGTGACCCAGACTCTTCAGATGATTACTCGACTATGGAGTTCTGGTCAAACGCTGCATCCGGAAGTGAGGTAAAGATCTTTTCAGAAGGTGCATTGTGGACCGACCCTGAAACTTTAGATTGGTATCCTAATGACTTACCTGAACACCGTTCAATGGCATTCAAAGTGAATGTTCTCAATGCTCTAGGGAGAGAAGATGTCACTGCTGTATCTGTTCAGTTGCGCGCCCCTGATGGAAGTTATCCAGTTGACCACACTTTCTCTAATGCAGAGTTAACTGAGTCTGCAGGAGCTTTAGTTGGCACCTATGTTTGGACTTATCCAGCCGGTATACAGGCTGGAGTTTACGCTTTGACACTCTCAGTAAACGACCTTCAGGGTTCAAGCCCATTTGTTTTCGAGCATGAAGACGTTGTTGTAATGCAATACGGGGTTTCAGTAAGGAACGCCGCTGACCGAAGCGCGGAGTACATTGCACCAGGGCAAACCACACCTATTCAGTTCATCTTGAGGCACACGGGTTCTTCGGGCTCAACTTTAGATATTCAATTGGATGTTCAAACTTCACTTGACTCAAGTTGGTCTGCGTTATTTGACAGGCCTGAGGGTTACACCATTAGTGATGGTGGGAATGAGGTGACAGCACAATTGACTCTAGGTGCTCCTACCGAATTAGGTAATGCACCGCCACGACTCGATATCTCAGTTCGTGCTTACAACACAAGTGGTGCAGAAGTCCATTATACTACTATGCAAATAACCTTGGAGAAATTGGATGTCTTTGCGCCACCTATGGTATCACTTTGGGATAGTGACCATGAAGACCAGATAGACAATTCTACACTACAAGGAGGCCAATTTGAATTAGATGTGAATGTGCCACAATTTGTTGACGACCTTGGGCCTCCTACACCATTTTACATTGAAATATTCAACACAGGATTTGACGTAGATTCATTCCGATTTGAAGTCACAGAGAAGCCAAGAGGAACTGTATTTTATTTCGTGGATAATCAGACTGGACAAATGATTACTCAAGACCCCAATGATGGCTTGTGGCATAGTCCAGCGATGCCAAGGCATACTAATTACACGATTGCGCTATACGTGAATCCTTCATCAGAACCCGATGACCCAGATTATGGTTTGATGCAAATTGAATTGTCAAGTGCTGGTAATACTTCTCTTTCTGCGGTCGTTAGTTTTACACCTCATCGAACTAATGGATTGCAAGCGTCAGTAGTCTTTGATTGCGATGGAGGAAGCAATGGCCTAGGCCATGTTGAATATCAGAATTGTCTCAATGATGATAGCGATGAATACATCGATGTCAGAATGCGAGTGGAAGCAACTCAAACTTCTGGAGATGAAAACCAAGTTGTAGATTGGAGAGTTGTCAACCCCGCTACGTACGAGAGGAACGAAGATGGTGAACATGGGAAATACACTTTGTGGGATTATTTCATCACCAATACAGACAACGACCCGATGCCAGTTATGCAGATGACTGTTGGAGATACTGTTGAATTTAATCTTGAGATACACCTCACTAACCAAGTATTAGCAGAAAACCATACGATTTACGTGCGCATTGAAGAGGTCACAGAGAATTCAGATGCTCAGCGATTCTTTGATTTACCAATTAGTATTGAAGTGGGTGATGGGGACCCTGCCCTGAAAATAGTTCAAAATACGACAAATCAGGCTATGGCTCCAGGTGTGCAAAAGATTTACGAAATGACTCTCAAAAATGAGGGTAATACCGATATGCAAGTAGTACTTACTGCTGATGCACCAAATGGTTGGACAGTTGTTGCTGAAAATCCGAACACGCAATCTTCTTTGGTTCTAGTTGATGCATTTTCAGAGATTACATTTAATGTGATAATCACTGCTTCGAAAGATGCTCGTCATGGTGATTTCCATACCATCCAAGTAGTTGGGAAACCACAATCCTTTGAAACCGGGTTTTCCGACCAATATAACGCTGAATTAGATATTAACATCCGTGTTGAAATCAATGATCCAATGCTCAGGATTACCAATGAACTGAGTAATATGCGAAATTCAACGATGATGATGCTTGCTGGATTCATTATCCTAGTTGTGGCAGCAGTAGCCGGTAGACGCCGAAGAGTTGACAATTGGGATGAAGAAGAATATCAAGATGAAAATCAAGAAGAAGAGTTCGACTTACCAGAAGCAGTTACAGATGGCGAATCCGAATTAGAGGAGAGCGCTGTTGAAGAAGATGATGATGACCTTGATGAAATTGAACTAATTGATGATTGAATCAATTGAGAGGGTTCTAATAGCCCACCTACGAGGGGATGTTAACGACTTGGGTCGGACGCGTAGAAATTGATGGTGGCTGTCAAAAGATGGCTTTCATTGGATTTCGCGAGGTCTAGGCAACAGGTTTGACCCCTCGGAGGGGTTGCTAATTGGCAGAAAATGAAGAAGAACCGAAGGTAGTGATAGTGATTGATGGCCCCAATGTGGGGATGAGCCACTCAGCAAATAGGTGGCCCGCATCAGCCACTGGGATTGCAACCGCGGTAGCATATTACTCAGATTTAGGTTACGAAGTGTACGCTTTCGTACCTCGGCATTATCTTAGCGATAATGCAGGTAAAAAGGGTGTAGATGATGCATCAATTTTACGACCGTTGAGGGATAAAGGGACTGTTGTTTCAGTCCCATCACAAGACCATGATGATGATTATTGGCTGCAATTTGCTTGGCAACAAGGCGCTTATGCAGTCACAAATGATAGGATGAAAGACCATGTATCAAAATACCCTAGTGGGGAAGAGGATTTTTACAAATGGCGAGATAGCAAAGTGATTTCTTATACCTTTGCTGGCGATATTTTCCTTCCAAATCCTTCTTTTGAATTGCCAAAACCCACTGTTCATCAAGTTAAGGATTTAATCAAAGGCAAGCCTAAACAGGATTCAAAACAGAAGAGTAAACCTGCTACTAAGAAAGAGAAAAAGAAGCAAGCAAAGACGTCATCTCAAGCCATGATAACCTCTACTGCCCCAACTGTTCGACAGGCAAGAAAAGCATTCAGAGAAGCGGTTAGAGAGAGGTTAGCTGATGGTTCAGTTAACTGTGGCCTGTTAGCATCAGAGATTACTGCACTTGTCAATGATAAATTAAGTCAAAATTTTTCATCCCGTAAAGCACTGATGGGGGTGATGAATATCCAAACAACTCTATCCTTCCATGACCAATTGACCCAAGTCATGAGCAGTGAAGTAAGAGTGGAATTAGTCAAAGGCCAACCGGTTGATGTCCATCTTCGAGATTCTACGAATTCTGAGCCGACAAAATCAAAGTCTCAATCTAGTAAAACACAACCTCAACCTAAGGCTGGCGATAGTGTAGATATTCAACCCAGAAAAAGTTCTGCAAATAAACCTGGAAAAGGTAAGCGAATGCACCTTGAAGAATTCAAGCAATGTCTTAGTGAAAATGACCTAGATAAATTAAAGATTTCAATCTATCAGTTACCGATAGAAATTGAACAATCAATTCCATTCCTGAATAACATAGAATACCCGGTCAATTATGCTGATGTTGGAAACAAGTTCAAGGCAAAGTTTGGTACTAGAATCAGCACTTTGTTCAAAAATATGGATAATTTAATCTTATTTATTAATTTCAGATTGGAGTTTAATATCTCTGATTTAACTCGCGACGGAGACATCATTTTACGACAATCACCCTCACCAAAGAGTCCATCAAAAAAGCCCGCTTCTGGTGGTTTAATTGGTTGGATAAAATCACTCTTTTCATGACCTCAAAATTTACTTTAATATGTGATTTTGTGGAGTCAATTTCTTCATCGAAAATTACAGAGATTTTATCAAGAGATTTCCCTACTAACTTAATCATCACGAGAAACTAGTCCAAATGGGTGTATGAACTGTGCTCCAACTGTATTAAGAGGCAAGAGATATGGTTAGTATATGGGTTCAAGTATGTTTATGCAAGGTCAATCAAAATTCCACGCGGCATTAAGGCTTCAAAACAAGATGAGATCGAAGGCTATTTTTCTGGCTTCATTAATGATTTTAACATCATTAGCAGCATTGGAATTCGCGGCATGGGAAGCGGAAGCATCGACAGATCAAGATGGAGATGGGCTGACATGTGGTACTGAATTCTTGCTACAGACTCAATGCCAGGATTGGGATTCCGATAACGATGGTTTACCAGATGGCTGGGAGTGGCAATATGGTTTGGACCCAAATGATGGTTCTTCACTGGGGAGTAATGGTGCTTCTGGGGACCCTGATGGAGATTCAATGTCAAATCTCCAAGAATATACTTACCTTACTCCAATGGGATGGGATTCATCAAGCACACCAAATGTTCTCGATAATGGGGTTTGGTGGAATGGTACTGTTCCTGTAAGAAACTGGAATGAAGAGGATGCAATGCAAGTCAATCAACCAGCTTGTGGAGCAGCAGGTAGCGATGGGAATGGCTCATCAGTAATTCTTTGTGATGAAGACCCGCCAGGAGATATTTGTAACGATGGAATCGACAATGACCGAGATGGTCTAGTCGACCAGGCTGACCCTGATAATGACGGTGACCAAGTTTGTGGTTCAGACGATGACGATGGTGATGGCCTTTCAGATGAGGACCCAGATGGATGGGATACCGATGGAGATGGTCTTCCAGACGGCTGGGAAGTTGCCAATGGCCTGAATGCGACAAATCCAACAGGAATTGACGGCATGATGGGAGACCCTGATGGTGACGGTTTAGTCAACGTACAGGAATACGTCAACCCTTCTTGGACGACAACCAATAGTGGGACACCTTACTTTATGTCAGGAAATCCACAGACTCAACAAGCCACAGAGAATGTTAATCCATGTAATCCGCTATTCGGATGTTTAGCTCAAACCGCTTCGGTAGACCAAGATACCGATACAGATCCTTGGGATAATGACACAGATAATGATGGTTTAGAAGATGGATGGGAAGCTTTGACTATCCTCACCGACCCTACTTCTGCTGATACCGATGGTGATGGCATTGAAGATGGTGTAGAGGCAAACACCTCCACATATGGTGACCCACCTCAACACAGCGACCCGCGTGACAACAATACCGATGGCGACCAATTTGATGATGGAGATGAAGATAAAAATGGTAATGGGCGAGTCGACTCAAATGAAACCGACCCTACCAGAAGAGAGGATGCCGGAGATTTCGATAATGATGGAATTGACAATTGGATAGAGAACCTTTCGTGTACTTTGTGGAACGTTTACGATACTGACTTTGGAGGTGTTGGTGATGGTGATGAATCAAATCTTTCACATTCGACTGACCCTTGCATGTCAATGATTGATTTTAGTACAACTCTTGATACTGCTACTCAGCCGGGTGGTTACAGCGGTTCACTTCAACGACTGTATCTTACGGATGCTTCTGGTTTTGACACAACTCCAATTGACTGGCGCACACAAAATGGTGCTACAGGCTATTACAATGATTCTAGTGGTGTCTTGACGAGTTTCACTTATGGGGCGGTGGTGAATAATGTTCTATTCGGAGTTGTAACTCCTCCTCCAGCAAATACCGTGGAAGTAATTTCTAAGAATGGAAGTTGGTGTCACTTTGAAGGTTCAAATGCTGGCTCCTTGGGCACAACCCACGCTCACTGTGATGATGATTACGAAGATAGTGATGGTGATGGCTTAGCAGACTGGGAAGAGACTCTCTCAATTTGGGGATGGTTCTCAATTTCTACAGCCTATGATTCCGATGGTGATGGTCAAAATGATTTGGATGAAATTCTAAATTCAACTGACCCAATGGAACCTTGTGATAACACATTAGATTCTGATGGTGATTTACTCAACGATTACTTTGAAAACACAACTGGTTGTGATTTGATGTTTGTACCGGGTATGGGTGCAGGTAACGGTTCAACCGATGCATATGTTACCGATTACCTTGATATCGATACTGATAATGGTGGGGTGGTTGATTCACAAGAATATCTTGATGGAACCAATCCACAAAATGACCCATCGGATGATATGAACCCAGCAGATACTGATGGCGATGGAATCCCTGATAACATTGAAAATCAAACTGGAACCGACTGGCGAAACCCCGATACTGATGGTGGAGGCATGAGCGATTATGATGAATGTCCACCACAATTTTGGCAAGACTGCCACCTCAGTCCTCAAAATCCATGGGATCCAACAGATGATATCAATCCAAATGAGATTGCATTCTTCGCCAACAACACGACCAGCACAGGTGCAGGAGTTGATACTGATTCAATTCATCGCTGGAGAGTGAAGACATATGATTTCTACACTGGTGGAGCGTATGGAATTAATACTTCTTTAGTTACTGAACAGCAATTGACTGCGGGTGATACCAACACCTATCAGGTTGCAAATAATACATTTTGGAATTCCACAGAAATGTGGATGTTAGACTATGTACAGCCAATTCAACCAGGTGGTACCTTACCTCAACCCGCGCATACGATAGAATATATGTCGTGGTTTGATTCGACCGCGGAGTTGAATCAAACAAATCATACAAGAGATATTCGTGTCTCAGTGACCGCTGTTGGCGGTATGATGGTGAGTGCCCCGGAGGTATTTTACACAGATACTGAACTCCAATCTGGTGTAGAGTTCCCATCTCCATACGCAACTGATGTACCTGACTATTTCACAGATTTCACAATGATGGAATCGATTGTTTCCAACATCACTCATGGTGTGATAACTGACTCAGGTGCAGTCTCAGCATGGGATAAAGTTCAGGCACTCAAAAATTATCTTTCAGAACAAGACACCAATGTCACCGATCCAGATTTCAAGTTGAATTTTGATGGTTCCGGGGCACCAAATATTGAAGACGTCACAAGATTTATTCTTGAAGATGCTAGAGAAGGTTCGTGTTCTGAATATGTTACAACTTTCACCACAATGGCAAGAATCGCGGGTATACCTGCTCGTACAGTTACTGGTTACACAAACGGCGTGTGGCACGGTACAGGTTACATGGTGATGGGTACAAACTGGGATACATGGTCGGAAGTCCATCTTGAACAATCTGGTACTAATTTGGATATGGGTTGGATTCCAATTGACCCCTGTCCTCCAGCTGAAGAAGTCCAATTCATCAATGAGAGTGTTAATCCCCTAACTTTCGAAAGGGATCTTTCATCTGGATTTATTTTCATCAATGGTTCACTACAGTTTACCAACAACAGCACAGGAGCGGTTGATGCGCTTGTAAATGCGTATCTTGTTTCAGCAAATGATACAACGCCAATGGACCCTTCTGCTTTGAATGAAGATTCCCGTATCCGTGCAATTCTTACAGATCAAAGTGGGAACTTTTCAATAAATGGCACTCCAGCAATTATGCCTGACCCAGGTTATGCAAAAGTTGTCGTTGAATCTCGACAGGGAGGTTATGTTCCTTACTCATTCCAAGTTTACGCGGTTACTCTGAATATTACTGATGATGTTAATCTTACATTAACAGGTCCCGATCCAATAGGTGCACCCATTGTCGGGGCTGGTACTACAACCACCATAACGGGTAACATGCTGTGGGATGCACAACCTCAAACTGACCCTTCATTGACAGGAAATTTCACCGTGGAATTGACCTATCCGTCTTCTGTTTTGAGTGCTAATGTGACTCTTCAGGCACCGGTTTGGACAGACGGCTTCTTTTCTTTTGATGTGACCTTGTCAGACCTTGAAGTTCAAGGTCTACGTCAAGCATCAATTTCTTTCGCCGGATGGCATGAAGGAAATTTGAATGTGGGACCAACCCCGATTTATCACGCCCGTCCGGGTACATTGAATTTCACAATGAATGTGTCAGCAGCACCAAACATGACGGCAACCATAGAAGGCCCAGGTGCAAATAATTCGTTGCTGGTGATTAACGAAGATATCTATGTGAATGGGACCGTGGTTACTCGCGGTGCATCACCAGCGCCTATGGATGGATACATTTCTCTCATGTTAAGGAGTAATGGAACTAATACAAGTTACACCAATATTACAACTTGGCCTGTAACCAATGGTTCTTACAACATAGTTTGGAATCTGAACGGGACAGATGTTCCAGTTGGTCCGGGTTATTTGGATGTTCAATTACTATTTGGGCAAGGAATACCTGGTGCTTCCGACCAAGATGATTTCATCGGATATGGTTTGAGAAGTGAAGTTACAATGAGTTTCAATCTTGGTTCAGTAGGGCGAGGGGAAATGGCATCAGTGATGGTTTCACTAACCGACCATACTGGGTCTGCTACACTTCCATTCAACGGAACTTATCTGATGACATTCAACGGCGCTCTAGTTAATACGACAGTTGATCCGGTTGCAGACTGGATTACTAGTGAGTTTACACCTTCCCCAACCCTTGCAGCAGGTGATTATTGGTGGAATATATCATACGATGGATTTGTCGGTGGTAATGCTGGAAGCGAATGGTTCAAGCCAGCAAATGCAAGTGGACTTCTACTCGTAACTGGCACTGCAACTTTGTCGATTAATCTCGCTCAAGAGTGGACTCACTTGGGTGGTACTACAGTGATTTCAGGAACAATTACTGATGATGTACTCGGCACACCTATTCTCTGGAATACCTCAGATGTACAATTTTCAATTGCTCTACCGGGGACAGGTCCTACTGGGCCTAATGGAGAACCTCCACTACCATTATTCATACCTCTAGGCAGTGCATGGTCAAATCAAACTACTGGAAGTTACTCAGTTGTAGTAACACTACCTACTGACTTAGCATCTGCAGCTCATAACCTGACAGCAGTACTTGATTTCGACTCGTTTGCAGGTCCACGTGGTTCTTACTACTTCATGGATACTTCACCAGCCGCTTTAATCGGTCTAGAATCAGAACTAGTGTTAACCAGTAACATAACATCAGTGATAGTTGAAGCAGGGAATCCAATTCCATTCAATATTACAGTTACCGATGTTGGTGATGGTTCTGCAGTCGCAGGCGAAACAGTCAATTTCACCTGGGGTTGGGGTAGTACAAATACGTCAATTGGACAGGCGGTTTCTGGTACCGATGGGGTTACAATTCTGAATTGGGTTGTACCACCTACAATGGACCCTGGATATTACGATGTTAGAATCTGGATGGCTAATGACACCACAGACCCTCTGACCGCTGGTTCTACTAGATGGTGGGGCAATGAAACCTTCATGAATATCACAGTTCAGGTTCCGTCTGATGTGGTGATTTCATCCGTACCGCTGAATGTTACAGCAGGAACTAGTTTCCAATTAGTTGGCACTGTCAATGACGGAAACAACGTAACGCGACCGTTCAGCGGTCCAGTCGGAATTGAGGTGTTCTTCCTAGGTGACCCGTCTGAAACATTGGTTGCAAGTCATACTACGGCTACCAATGGTTCATTCAATTTATCAGTTCAAACTGACCCAAATAATGATGGAATCACAAATGGAAACAAGACTTTGGTCGTTTCAGTTCTAGATGGCAGTAATCCATTCTACCTTACTGGTTCAGCAAGTTCTGGAATGCTGATTATTGGTGTTACAGATTTCGAACAACAAAACCCATTGATTCCTGTGGTTGTTACTCGTGGTGAGAACATTAGTTTTGGTGCTGTCTTAGTTGAAGCATCTGACAATTTCAGGCTAATTACTAACACCACAGTTTCGGCCCAATTCCATGACACTTGGATGCCTGATTCTATGACAGACAGCAATGCTACAGCATTGTGGACTTACTCGGTCCCTAACACTCAACCCCTAGGACAGATAACTGTGTCAATCTATTACAACGCAACTGGAATTTGGGAAATGCATCCTACATCTCACCAAATAGGCACGATAAGTGTGCGTTCAATAACGATACTTGTTGTAGACAACATCACCGCAAACCCACTCTCAGGAAGTTCCTTTGATGTCACTGGAAGTTTAGTTTCTGACAATGGTTCAGGAATTATTGCAAGGGACGGTGCTGGCCTTCTACCACAGGTTCAACTGAGTATTGATGGCTTCACAAATAATTTCCAAGTTTCTAACGCAATAGCTCAACCAAATGGGACATGGATTGCAGTCGTTACTTTGGATTCAGACTTCCCACGTGGGTCACACCTACTAACAGCAAGTTATACTCCAACTGTGAATTATTATCTCAGTTCTAGTGGCAATAATACATTTGATAGCCGTGGTTATTCTGTAATCAGTATTTTGACGCCAGAAAATCTCGATCCAGATTACAGAACTGTACGAGGAGATAATGTAAGCGTTCAAGTGATGCTGCAAGATAACACATTAGCGGTTATTCCTAACGCCACTATTACAGTAGAATTCCCTACCCTAAATATTTCAACAACAGTAGTTACTGACGTCAACGGAACTGCATGGGCACTACTGAATGTGCCATCAACAATCGCACCTGGTCCTTTGTCAATCAATGCCAGTTACCTTGGCATGCCTGGAACTACAGGGGTACTTGGAGATGAGGATACTACAATGGTCATCATCTTAGCACCAACAGTAATCACAATTGATTCAGTGGAGGGTAACTTCGTTGCAGGCGATTTGATTTGGGTTAATGGAACCCTACTTGATGAGCATGGCAACTTGTTGCAAACTGGAGGAGTTCCTGCAGCGAGTATTTTGCACTTAGCAGTTGACGGTAACGATACGGGGGCATTCATCGAATCTAATGCGTCTACTGGTACTTACAGCCTGATGTACACAATGCCAAGCGATACTGCTGCGGGAAGTCACCTTGTGACAATTTTCTTCAATGGCGGATTTATGTGGGTTGACCCAATAGGTCAAGGAGACTCTACCAACCCAGAATTCTATCTGAATTCATCAGCAGAACAGTGGGTAAACATCAGTGTTCCAACATACATCGTTCTGCTAGGTGGCGGAGGCGATGTAGACAGAGAAGGATTACTCATCATTGATGGTACTCTGTTTGATATCGTTGACAACAGATTGGCAAACGAAACCCTAGAAGTTTGGTTCGACAACTCATGGCTAACAAATGTTACAACAGACAGTGAGGGCAATTTCCAGGTTTACTATCCTGTGCCAGCAGATTCACCGCTTGGTCCACAAATGATGGAGATGAGGTTTACAGGCTCAACCTTCTACTTACCTTCTGTTGCGAACACCTCATGGAATGTGTATAGTGCTGTTAATGTAGATATGGTTCTACCTACTGAGATTGCTATCAATGACAATATCACTATTCAAGGAACAGTAAGAGATAACCTGCCTGACGGCTGGCTTTTGAATCACTCACTTGAAGTTCGGTTCAACGGCACTCTCTTGGGAACAGTGTACTCTGATTCTAATGGTGTATGGACAATTGAGTGGACAATTCCTAACAACATTGGACTTGGCTCACACCCAGTTGAAATCTATGCTCCAGCCCAGGGTTGGTATCGAGAAGCAAGTGCAAACGGAACAATTTGGGTTGCTCATCATGCTGAACTATTGTTGACTAGTGAAGACAATGGGGACGCAACTCGTGGTACATTCTGGAACGTGTCTGGACGATTATACGATTCTGATGCAATTGGTTTACCTGGAATCGAAGGAAGAAGTGTAGACATTTTGCTTGATGGAGTCTTTGTAAACACTGTGACAACTGATTCATTCGGTGAATTCCAGTTATTGGTGCCTGTTAGCATGGTTTCCGCGCGCGGTGACCACACACTATCTGCACATTACGCAGGAGAGGCATCATGGCTTGCAACCAACTCTACAACAACTCTGACAACCTGGTCTGATATCGATTGGCAATTAGTTGAAAACGAGAATATCATCGTTCGTTCTTCATCCTCTCATCCAATAATAATTGAAGGCAGAATCCTTGAAGTTGGAGGCAGCGGCAATCCAGTGGACTTGCTTGATCTAGTCCTGTATTGGAATCAGAGTGACCTCGGTATCTCTGAGCAAGTTGTGTGGCTATCAGATGGTAGTTTCAGCATTCAATTAACTGCTCCTCAGTATATGACTGCAGGTGATATAACTTTGACTCTACGAGCAATGGAAAATTCCTCTCGTAACTACAATGGTGGTCAAATCAATACCACAATATTCGTGGTAATTCCAGTTGACTTTGAAACTGGTGTAGAGGTAGTACCTTACAACGGTGACAGAGTGATTGCATGGGTTAAGGGAACTGCAAAAGATACGCAACTACCTGCTGGTGATATTTTGGTAACAGCCGTTCTATACAACGATTCATATGGCCTAAGTAGGACATTAACAGGGCGAACCGCAGATAATGGTTCATTCTGGTTTGAGTTCGTTTCAGTTCCACCAATGGCTCCATACGGAGATGGTACAACATATGGCTCACTTTACGTGCAAATTAATTCAACAGATGAAAAAGTTGCAGAGGATGATAGAGAGCGCCTTGAGACTACAATGGAAGTAGTAGTCCTTTCAGCAGAAACCATCGAAGAAGGAATCAGTAACTGGTTATATGGCGGATTAATTGCAGCAATTCTTGGTTCAATTGCCTTTGTAGTTTATTGGCGACGTCGTAAGCAATCTGCACTTGCAGAATTAGCAGATGTGTTTGCATACACAGCCGAACTGTTGGCTGCAGGCGATGAAACAAGAGAGGCGATTTTCAACTGTTATGAAAGCCTCTGTGCAATCCTAATGCGACATCGCTTCCTACGACGTGACTTCGAGACAGTTCGTGAATTCGAGATGGCAATTCGTAAGGCATTACCAATCAACGAGGAAGCTCTCGTGGCTCTGGATAGTGTATTCGAAGAAGCAAGGTACTCCCGACATGAAATGGGTGAGGCTCACAAAACCCAAGCCCAGGACGCACTTGGTCGTGTACTTTCACAAATTGATGAACTTGCAGAAGTGCCACTTCGCTGATGTCAAGAAGCGGTAACAAGCCGTTTCGATAATCGCTTGGTTGCTGATTAGTGGTAACTAGACTAACTCAAGCGATTTAGATCCAGATGAAGTTCGCCACCAACCCAAGTTGCAGTTGCAAGTCGGCTTCCACTTGGTAAGGAGAAAGCCTGTTCAAATTCAGCACCATCACGGCTAGAAACATTCAATTTAACTATTGATTTTTCATCGATTTCAGCAGCACTAAGTTTGACTCCTGAAAGTTCACAACCGTGTAGTGGGAATGATAGATGGTCGTCAACCAAATCTCCACCAAATTTATTGAGCATAGATTCGGTTGATAAGACTCCAGCAATGCGGTCAAAGTTTGCTTCAACCGGGGCAAATTGATTTTCCATTGTGGTTTGATGTGTGTCATGAATTTCTTGAAGGTGTCCTAGGTCTGATAGGAAGTCTTGGTGGAGTAATTCAGGAGCAGCACTTAGCCCCTCAGTAAAGCGTTTATCAGGTACTTTGTTAGCCTTTTCCCTGTCAACTTGGATTGTAATCGGCTGCCACTCCATCTCTCTCACCTAACCACTCCGTTGAGTCCGACCTCATTGAATCCTTCGTGTCTAATCATCTCCAATTGCGGGGTCAGGATGACGTTTGAAGAACCGTTTTACATGACGATTCGTTGACTCTTCACTTGCCACCGTCAAGATGTTGATATTGGTGGGAAGCAATCGTTTGAATTGGGGCATCAGAAGTCTATCTTCTAGAAGTAAAATGAAGGCTCGGTCGCCCATCTTTCGAATTGGCCTACCCATCGCTTGCATAAGTGAGTTTACTGCTGGTTGTTGCACAGCCCAGCGGTAAGATTTCCCACTGCCGAATCGCTCTTCATAGTAATCTTTCCTTGCTTGTAATTCTTCTGATGGCGGTGGGATTTGAATACCGATGCAAACAACTGCATCTAACAGATTTCGATGGTAATCCACACCTTCTCCCAGTTTAGCGGAGAAGACACCTGCCAGCAGAATTTTTTCTCCAGCCGACCGTGCCATTTCCATATCGCGTAATAGAGAGTCTATACGGGCTTTTGACCACCCTGATTCTTCTTTCAAAACCCGGCGCCCATGCCATATTTCGCCGCCAATAATTTCCTCCAACATTGCATACGACGGGGCGAATACCGCAATATGACCCGGCGTTGAATTTGAAATTGCGCGAATATGGGAGCGTATTTTCTCAGAATTTTGTGGTCCGCGCCTTTTGTATTTCGATGTCACACCAGTGGCAATCGCCACGGGTCGTTTATCGGAGAGGAAGGGTGATGGATACTCTTTGTAGGTGATTGGCCTTGTTTTTGGTAAGGAAAGTAATTCACCGTACATTTCTGGGGGCGAGAGTGTACCAGACATCAATAGCGCTCCTGCTGCTTGTTCGAACACCGGTCCACTAACAATTCCAGGGTCGAGAAGGTGGGTAGTTAACCGAGAAGCATCTCCTTTACCATGTGAGAATATGAAGGCCATTGCCCTGTTGTCTCCCAATCTATGAATGAGGGCGAATAATTCAGAAAGCCTAGCGCTAGCGGTTTCTTTTGCATCATCTAGGTCAGGGTCTAGTTCAACTTCAACGGATTCTAATGTCTCTGCAATCTGATTCAGACTGAGAGTGTTTCCGCTAATATCAGATGATAATGCTGAGGATAGTAAATTTAGCAACTCTTGGTTTTCTATACGAGCCTCATCAGCCTTTTGCTTGTAAAGAGATTGAGTTTGGGTTCGGAAAAAGCCGGCTAAATCAGCGCGAATTCTCTCAATTGCGGCCTTCACGGCTCGTAAATTTGCATAAGTTTCAGGCCTTACATCAAACATTCCTTTCTTTTCTTTATCTTCAAGAGTTTCAATGTACTCTTCCATTTCAAGTCTCGCTGATAATACCAAATCGTCGTTCAATGTTCTCTGCATTCCTTTAGTGATACGGTCTGGCAGGTTGTGCGCTTCATCAACTATGATGATGATTTCATCCAATTTAATCCCCATTGCATCGAGTGATGCTTCTCTCACTCGTTCGTGAAAGAGGTGATTGTAATCGCAGACAATAATGTCTGCTCCACTAGCACTTTCTCTGGCAACTTTCCAAGGGCAAGTGGCTTTGCTTTGTCCATCTTCTGTATGACTTTTTGAAACTTGAACTAGTTCATTCACGTGAAGTGGTTGTTGTAGAACCTTCAATCGTAATCCCTCAACTTCGTGGAGATATGGTCGGCAATGCCGGTTTTTTCTTTTGTCAGCACAGAGGCGAGAAAAAAGTGAAGAAAATTCTTTTCGGATGTCGTCAATACACATTGATTGTTGCCCTACAAGGTCTACTAATTTCACCATACTCTGGCTATCAGTACGGCGTTTGTTGATACTCCGGACAGTCTCAACAACGATTCTGTGTTGCGCCTGCCTTCCAGTTAGAAAGAAAATTGTACGATGTTCATTTGATGAAAAGGAGGCGTCTAGAGCCGCTGACAAAGCAGCAGCAGTTTTACCAATTCCAGTTGGAGCACAAGCAAGATGGCTACCCTTGTTAATCAGCACATCATATGCTTGGTCAATCAAGTCTGCTTGGCCGGACCGTAATTCTTCATGGGCGAGATAACCCGGAATTCTAGGTTCCTCCACTACCATGAGTTTGACCGGCGATTCGGACGCTCAATAAGGTTGGGTATTATTCATCAAAAATGTGAACTCTCCGAACCTATCGGCCAAGGTCTAATTGGGGTGGCCCTGTAAAGGGCCGGGGTATGACGAACTCAAAGTTCGTCGTGAAGGGGTGTTCCCGCATATGCGGGAACGGGGGTATTTTGTGAATTTGCTACTGATACAACCGAATTGCGGGCGCGAAGACGTAGATTGAAGATGCCAAGAGTTGGGGCGGGGGGGTTTTTACACCCCCCCTGGTTCTTCTTTGTGTGCATCCCATTGCTCACTCTCTCTCACCCTTTTTACTCTGTGTGGTCCTCATGAGAACCTCGAAGATCAATTTCCTTTAGTACATTTAATGCGTCAGGAACTCTGGACCGCATTTTTCCAGTTTCTTGGTCGAGAAGTAGCCCGATTCCAAGCGCCATTGCAGAACTTGCATCAATTGCCAACATTTGTTCTAATACTTTCAATTGTTGTGATACACCTTCGCTAATTCTGACAGTCTGGCGGCGACCAACATTTTCAGAAGAAGTCTCGTCTAACAACTTGTGGAGTCCACGGCGTAATACATCGCTGCGATTGCGCATCCCATCAAATCCAACGCGTCGCTCAATTTCGAGGATTTCTTCCTCTGTGAGGCGCACTGAAATCAGTTGACTTGGGTTGCCCATCTGTTCCGCTCCGACTTATCCACTGTGGGTGGGGTATATTATACTGTCTTACGAAGTTAATACAATGTAATACAGAGTGGGGCTGAGTGTATTTCAACGTAGTGCAACGTTTTGACTGCTAAAAACGCAAAAAGTTGAGAAAATTCGGCTCTGTGTATTACACCAGAGTTGTTCCATCTTCAAAATCACTAAATGAGTTCAACTTTCTAATTCATCTCGTAATCGCTTAACGGCTTTAGCCAAAATCATATGTTTTGTCTTTGCCTCAGTTTCTAATTCTCTAATCAATTCAAGAGGTGAGACCTTCAATCCCCACAAATGGCGTGGCCTGCCCTTTCCTTGAACAGCACCTTGAGTCGACAAGACCCAACCTCGATAGCGGCATTGTTTCAACCCACTAGAAACCTGGCTAATTGAGAGGCCAGAATCTTTAGAGAGTTGTTTGATAGTTAGGTTATTATTGTTTGATAATGATGAAACAACTTTGGCTACAGTCAGTGGTTGTCCTGCTGCAGAAATAACTTCGGGGGGGATGTTTCCGCTCACTTCCCTCCCCTCCCCATACAAGTGGAACAGGGGGTGGCAATATATGATTTCATGTGAATCATTGATTTCTGCCACCTTTGGAATCATTGAATTTGTTAAGGTCACCGTCAAATAGCGGTGGCGATTGCCGTCAGCCATGGCGAACACCGCGAGTCGTGGATTGATGATTTATCTGAGGACCTTGAAGGTAGCAATGGAAGATGATATCGTCACAGATGATGAAATGGCAATTCTCGATATTTTGACTCATTCATTAGGTCTGAATGAAGACACTGCCAAGTTCGCTCATGCGATTCGAAATCAAATCGAAAAATCGCCGATAACAAGTTCACAAGAAGATGAATGGTCACATCGCCACATTGGTGACGCAACTTGCTACCAATCTGCATTAATTGCCGCTCTTGATGATGATGTCATCAGCGATGATGAGATGGCAATGCTTGACTGTTTACGCAGAGCAATGGGTCTTCAACCGAACGAACATGCATTGGTAGAAGAATCGATTAAAGTGATGATAGAAAATCAAGGTGATGATCGCTTAATGACAAGACTTGAATCTTACCTTACATCTTTCCCAGGTGTTTGAGCGGCTAGATTTATGGGCGAAAGGTTCTATTCTCCCTACCTCGCGTGCGCATGAGGGATGACCATGCGTGACGTACCAACTGCTCGGCGAAAGATGTTTTTAAAATCAGCAATTTTAGTTGCAATATTCATATTTTCAGTATTCTCAATGATGGTTGCGAATGTCGAATTAGACGATGAACCGACAAAAAATTTCACATCTCCTCAGGAGACTTTACTTTGGGGTACATCCATCTCTGGAAGTTCAAGTACTGATTCAGTAGAAGCAATAGAAATGGATGCACATGGGAATACCTATGTTTGTGGTTACTTTTACAATAATGCTCGATTTGGCAACATTAATCTCATTGCAATGGGTTCTACCGATGGTTTTGTTGGTAAGATATCTCCATCAGGTACCTGGTTGTGGGTTGAAAAAATGGGTGGAAGCAGTTCAGATTACTGCTATGACATAGATGTTGATGATGGCGGAAATATCTCCATTACTGGCTCTTTTTACAATCAAGGAACATTTGGTAGTACCAGCTTTTCAAGCGCAGGTAGTTACGATATATTTGTTGCTAAATTAGATACTAATGGTACATGGCAATGGGCTATCAAGGGCGGCGGAAGCAGTTCTGATTACGGCCATGGAGTTGCAATTGATAACAATGGCAACGTCTACGCCACAGGTTATTTCTATACATCTGGTACAATCTATTTCGGCTCAACCACAATTCCTGGTTACACCTATGACGATGCATATGTAGCAAAGATCAATTCGGCTGGAAACGTCGAATGGGCTCACAGAATGTACGGTAGTTATTATCAGAGAGGAAGGGGGATTGATGTCAATGATAATGGCGAAGTTGCAGTAGTTGGAGAATTCAGTTATTGGATGACACCTGAAGGAACTGGAGGCAGTTGTGGTCAATTATCTCCTAGTTATCAATCATCGAGTTATTATCGAGTTTTCATCGCAAAATATACTTCCAGCGGGGCCTGTGTTTGGGCAAATTGGGCTGGATATGAAAGTTCATACCAAGCTTATGGAGAAGATGTTGTAATTGATAATTCTGGTGAAATTTCTCTGACTGGCAGATTCAATTACCGAATGCAATTTAGTGGGACATGGATTTACGCTTACCAACAAAGTTCAAACTGGGATTGTTTTATTGCACAATATAGTAATTCAGGAACCGCATTATGGGCTCAAAATGTTGGAGGCAGTAGTACAGACTATTGCTGGGCAATTGATTTAGATGAATCATCAGGTAATCTTACAATTGTCGGTGATTATCATTCTTCCACCGCGTGGTTTGGTAATACATACATCACAAGCGTTGGTTCCCCTGACGCTTTCTATGCTACTCTTGTGAATCAAGGGGGTTCTTGGACATGGGATACAATCCACCACTTTGGTGGTAGTAGTTCTGATTACGGTCGTGCTGTAGCAGTTCGTAATGGTACAATTGCTTATGGCGGATATTTCCACAGTAATGCTTACGACGATGCTAACACCATCACTATGAGTAGTGTTGGTGGTGCAGATGGCTGGATTGTGGTCTATGGCACTGACTCTGATGGAGATGGTGTTGGGGACGGAACTGATGTGTTCCCCAATGATAGCAGCCAGTGGGCTGACCGTGATGGCGACGGTTTTGGTGACAACTTAACAGGATTCCAAGGCGATGATTGTCCAGACATTTTTGGTAATTCTACAGGCGCCGGATATTTTGGCTGCATTGATAATGATGGAGATGGCTGGCCAGATACAATTGACCATTTACCAACTGACCCGACGCAATGGGAAGATACCGATGGTGATGGATTTGGTAATAATCCGAATGGCACAACTCCTGACGGTTGCCCAATGATGTGGGGCAATTCATGGAGAGACCAGTATGGTTGTTTGGATTTGGATGGTGATGGTCAATCTGTGTTGAATGACAGATTCCCAAGTCAGCCAACTCAATGGAATGATTCTGATGGTGACAGTATGGGTGATAATTGGGCAGATGGCTCATGGAATTCAACCCGCCAATTACATTGGCCTGGAATGTGGGTTGCAGGTGCGTTTTCACCCGACCCATCTCCATTAGATTGGGATAATGATGGCTTTGAAGATGAGGGCATTGATATTAGTACTCCACCTTGGGATGATTGTGAATATGAGGTCGGCGACTCTTGGCAGAATCTAATTGGCTGCCCTGATACTGACGGTGATGGATGGGCAGATATTGAAGATGAAGTTCCTGGAAATCCGAGTCAGTATGATGATGCTGATGGCGATGGCTTTGGTGACAATTCAAATGGTACAGAAGTAGATGCTTGTCCTAACAGGGCTGGCAACAGCACCACTGATAGGTTTGGTTGTCCAGACAATGATGGTGATGGACTTTCCAACGATAATGATGATTGTCCAACTGTAGCAGGTTTGCCTTCTAATGGTTGTCCGGACCGAGATGGTGATGGATACGTGGATGAAGCCGAAGAAAGTGACGAGCCAGTAGATGATTGCCCTGACACATATGGTACATCTTTTGAAGACCGATACGGTTGTATTGATTTAGATGGTGATGGGTATTCTGATGGCGGTGACCCTTTCCCTGAGGATGAGACTCAATGGGAAGATAGTGATGAGGATGGTTATGGTGATAATCCTACAGGAAACAATGCTGATGATTGTCCAGCGCGCTGGGGTAACTCCTCCACAGGTGGCTTACTAGGGTGTGAAGACTGGGACGGAGATGGCTACTCAGACAGTGTAGACCCATTCCCTCAGAATGGCTCATTATGGTCTGACACAGATGGTGATGGATTTGCAGACCAGCCAAATACGAACTTGTCCGATGATTGCCCAAACAAAGTAGGAAACTCCACTGTTTTCATGTTTGGTTGTCCTGATATGGATGGTGACGGAATTCCTGATTCTTGGGATTGGGATATTGATGGTGACGGTTACTCGAATTCTGATGAAGTTCGTTCCGACCCTGTCAGTAATCCACTAGACCCAAACAGCGTTCCAGTTGATGATAACAATGATGGAAGGGCTGACGATGTGGCTGAATCAGAATTATCTCAAAGCGCATTGTTACAGGACAGTGTTGGCAAGGTGATTACAGGTGCCGTGCTGTTATTGGTAATATTTTCAGTAGTGATGATTGGTATATCCATGACTGCAAGCACTCGCTCCCGTAAATTATTCGAAAAGATGGAAGGTGAATTACGTACCTCTGAAGGTTTCCAAGGTCTTGCAGACTTAGAAGATGAACTAGATGAGGCTCTTCGTGCAGGAACAATTGCTGGCTCACAGGGCATGCTGTTACGTCACAACATTGACGAGAGGCGGGCTGAACTTGAGGAAGAATTGCGTATTTCACAACAAGCAGAATGGTGGGCTCAGATGGGACAACAACAACAGCAGCAAGGTGGCTGGTATCCTACTGAAGGCCAAGCGCAATGGTATGCTGGTCAATATGACCAACAAGGCTACGACCAGCAACAAGGATACGGTCAACAATGAGCAGGCCTTGTCAGATGCCATGCCCCAAGTTGAAAGAGGGATTCTGATTAGGGATATAGCGAGGTGGACAGATGTCAGGCAAAGTGATTAACGATTCAATCCATGGAATGTTCCGCATAAAAGGCGTGCGTGAAGAACTTTTAGCAACTCCTGAATTCAACAAACTGAGCCATATTAAGCAACTTGGATTGGCGCACTTGGTATTCCCTGGTGCTCATCATACGAGGTTTGAACACTCTCTTGGGGTTTCTCACATTGGTGGCTTGATGGCTGATTCTGTTGGGCTAGATGAACACGAAAAATCGGTTGTAGAAGTTGCCGGAATGCTTCACGATGTAGGACATGGGCCATACTCTCACACACTCGAGCACATCTTGCACGAACGCGGTGGGGCTGACCATATGCATATCACGGAAGGAATAATCACCGGTGATTACGACATTTTGAGAGATGATGAAAACTCACTTTTCGATAATCGACAAAAAGTACCAGATATTCTTGAAAAGTATGACATTGATCCAGAAGAGGTTGCTGGATTGATTCATGGAGCAGATGCTGCTGGGAGTGAGAGAAATTTGTTTAATTGGTCTGAGGGCGGAAACAATTTTGAATCACAAGACAACACCTTAGCACACCTAATTCACGGGCCGGTGGATTGTGACCAACTTGACTATCTCCTACGAGATGCTCATTTTACTGGGGTGAGACATGGTGTTGTGGACCATCTAAGATTAGTTGAGTGTCTAGAAAGACACAGTGGTGATGTTGCTGTTACTGAAGGCGGTGTGCCTGCCCTTGAAGGTATGTTAGTAGCACGTGGTTTGATGTATTCAGCGGTATATTTCCACAAGGTTACTAGGGTAACAGAAATGATGCTATCAAGAGCAGTCGAGCGGAGTGAGGACAACCTCCCAGATGCTGTTGATATGCAACGAATGGTTGATGCAGAAATTTGGCAAGCGTTAACCGAGGCTGGTGGACTCGCTAAAGATATGCTTAGAAGACTAAAATATCGACAATTGCTGAAAGTTTGTATTACTCGTCGAGCTGATGAGTTTAGTGATGCACAAATCCAACGGCTTATTCACTTGGCTGAGAATAGTGCTGTTAGGCGTGAAATTGAGGATGAAATTTGCCGCCGTGCAAAAATTCCTGAAGGTTATGTAGCAATTGATGTTCCAAGTGTGAAATTATTGCTTTCAGAACCGCGAATGTCACAGGTAGATGTAAGAATAATTGGTAATGATGGTAAGACTAGGTGGTTCCAAGAACACACACCAATTGCAGATGCACTTCGTAAAAGACAGGTTTCACAGGCTGCGATGTTCATTATGACATTACCAAATGCGACTGAGGCTGTTGCAGAAATTGCCGAGCGCATCATTTTTCAATAATCTAACTACCTCGGTGGTTTATGGTCGAAGTGGAGGGGGCTGAGGCTTCGGCGTTCGAAATCCTCACCACACCTGCATCTATGGTCGCTACAATTACTGGTGGAGCCTTGGGGATTTCAGCGATATTACAGCCTAGTCGTGTGACAGGATTGAGTCTGTGTCCTGTGTTTCACTTAACTGGGATTTTGTGTCCATTTTGTGGCATGACTCGTTCTTTCGTTTCGATTACGCATGCCCGTTTTTCTGAAGCATTGGATTACAATCCTGGCTCTCTTTTCATTTATGGGGCATTTGTTTGGATGTTTCTTGCCTCAATTAGAGATTTGAGGATGAAACAGTATAACTCAATTCCATCTGTACCAAGATGGCTGTATTTAGCCTGGCTATCGGCTACAATCCCAATATTTGCTTGGCTCTTTTGGAGCCGCTGGTTAAGTAATCTGCTCTGATTACTTTACGACTGGCATGCCATTGACATCTTTGTATGAACCTGTTACTAGCATAATAAGGTCAACTATCCACCAAATTCCACATCCACCTAATGTCAACAACTTGAGAATTCCAAGACCAATACTACCGGTGTAAAACCGGTCGATTCCACAAATGCCCAAAAATCCTACCAGACTGAGAAGCAGAGTAGTTGTCCAATCTTTGTCTGAATTCATACCTGGCTGCATTACAACCGGAGCAACTCCTGCTCCAACTGCTCCCATGTTTACTGCCATTCCGCCTGCTACAGGCGCTTGTGCCGGTGCACCCATTGCTGGCGCACCCATTGCTGGTGCTGGTGCTGGTGCAGGTGCAGGTGCAGGTGCTGGCGCTGCTGCTGGCGCAGCTGCTGGCGCAGCCGGTGCAAAGCCAGGGTAATATTGCTGCGTGTATTGTAAGGCACTATCTGGCGTGTGCCCTTGTGTAATCAGTCCATCATAGTAAGTCTGTGCTTCGCTCATAATTCATTCCTATACTTGCCAACTACTAATTACATTTGAAACCATCTGAAATACACGATGTTGGCTCGCGCTGTATTTCCCGTTTTATTGCATAATTCAAACCATCGCGATATGTGACGATATATCCTCATTCGCGCCAATTTCAAAACATCACATGGGTAATAGTGAAAAGGGGGACTCAGGTCGCCCGCCAAGAACAGAAGAAAACCCTGTTCTACTTCCTAGGTGAAAAAAATGCACCAACATTTGAAAGATGTTTATGATAAGGTATTGCAAAGAGACCCGGACCAACCTGAGTTTCATCAGGCTGTACTGGAGGTATTGGAGAGTCTAAGCCCGGTAGTGGAAGCACGACCAGAGTTAGTTGACGCAAATATTTTCCAGCGTGTGTGTGAGCCAGAACGGTTAGTTCAGTTCCGCGTCCCATGGGCTGACGATGAAGGTAAGATACAGGTAAACCGAGGTTTCCGAATCCAATTCAACGGTTCAATTGGGCCGTACAAAGGTGGTCTAAGATTCCACCCGACAGTAAATCTTTCAATTCTCAAGTTTTTGGCTTTCGAGCAAATTTTCAAGAATAGTTTGACAGGTCTGCCAATGGGTGGAGGAAAAGGTGGTTCTGACTTTGACCCTAAAGGTAAATCTGACAATGAAGTCATGAGTTTCTGTCAATCATTTATGACAGAGTTGGCTCGTCACATTGGAGCAGATACTGATGTACCTGCAGGTGATATTGGTGTGGGTGGCCGAGAAATTGGATTCCTATTTGGAATGTATAAGAAACTGCAGAATGAATTCACTGGAGTTTTGACCGGTAAGGGATTATCGTATGGTGGTTCTTTAATTCGCCCAGAAGCAACAGGTTATGGGTTAGTTTACTTCACTCGTGAAATGTTGGCGGTGACTGGTGAATCCTTTGAAGGAAAGTCCGTAGCGATTTCAGGTTCAGGGAATGTTGCACAGTATGCTTGTGAAAAGGTTACTCAACTCGGTGGAAAAGTCGTCACCCTTTCTGATAGTAGTGGATTTATTCATGACCCTGAAGGAATTGACAGTGATGAACTTGCTTGGATTATGGATCTCAAGAATGTTCAAAGAGGCAGAATCAAGGATTATGCAGCACATCGCGGATACAATTACACTCCGCGTGATAAATCATTAGATTACAATCCTATTTGGCAAAT